>Ga0207754_100073_pt1 | contig 90934 bp, 87 predicted proteins | sample A23E1SouthBayCA_FD_187728 | JGI IMG/M metagenome (GOLD analysis project Ga0207754, IMG submission 187728) | Aerobic enrichment media microbial communities from Eden Landing Ponds, California, USA - A23 E1 (SPAdes) | ecosystem: Environmental > Aquatic > Marine > Unclassified | place: Emeryville...
GGCGTAGCGCTCGCCCGCCACGTCGAGCACCCGTTCGTCGCCGGGAACCACGTCCGCACCGAGGTAGTACGCCAGCGAACTCACGCGGAAGAGGTCGCCGTAGTCGCGGGGAATCTCGATAGCGACGCCCGTCTCGGGGCGCTCAAAGGCCTCGGGGGCGTCGAAGCCGTCGCCACGCTCAATAAGTGGTGGATGGCCGCGCAGTGTAGGAAACGACCGTTCCGGGGACGTGGTCTTCAGCGCGGAGCCGCTGAGCGCGACCGCGCGCATCGCGTCCTCGACGTCGTCGCCGATCGTGATGGTGCCCGCGGGGGACTTATGTAGCGAGCGCGCGCCGACTGCGATGCGTTCGGCGTCCCCGAAACGAATGAACGTGGTGTTCTCCTCGCGCCGGACCGCAACCTCGCTCTCGACGACAACCTGCAGTTTCATCGGGCCGACATCGATATCCAGTGCGTACCAGCTCTCCTCGTAGGTCGCGACTTGCTGGTTAACGGATTCCCCGACCATCCTTCTCGTCTCGTCCCAGAGGAAGACGTTCACCAACTGCGGCATTTCCAGCTCGCTAGCGGTGACGGTGACCGCGCTGTCAACTGGAAGGACGAACTGTTTTGTGTCCGCTTCGACGGGCTCAACCACGCGGTCGGTGTACAGTTCGAACTGCGAGTTCTCGATTGGGTCTCGAATCCGGATACCGTCCGGCCCGGCAAGTGGTTCGAAGGCTGGCCTCATGTGGCTGCTTGCTCCTTTCGTCGTGGGTTGCGTGGTTGGCGGGGTGACCTGCCAACGCGCCCATCATGCAGTGACCTGACACTTGCACGCACGCAGCGACACGAATACCTAACTTGAGTGCCATATTCGCCCCAGGAGTCGTCCCGGAACGTCGCTGCTGCGTGGTACATTGCATTACACAGGGATACCACAAGCAATAAAAATTCGGGCGACTGCGGCCGGCTGACAGTTTCGTTGCTCTGGGAGCGCCGTTTCGTCGTGCTCTCCTTTGAGCACGGTCGACTCTCGCTCTATTGACTCTCAAAAACACTGAGGCGTCTCTCGAAGAAGACACGTACTCTGGTCTGCCGATGACCGCATAACAGAAGCCGTGCACCAGTGCACGAATCGCCGGTTTACGCAACAGCCCGAGGCTTTCTGCGGGGTGATTTCCTGCTCTTTCGCTTAGATGGTGACTGTGTCCTGCGTGACGACAGTGCGGGTCCCCCCGTTACCGACAGCGGTCACAGTGACAGTGATTTCGGTGGGATTATCCCCGGCTGTTGTATCAGTCTCATCCTCACTAAATGTGACTGTGTCTCCAACCTGGTTGATCGTTTTCGGGTCACTCGATGAGAGCTTGTCTATATCACCACTCACGGAGATGTTCAGGTGGTCTGCGGTTCCTTCACTGATCCACGTCACGGTCACTTCGCCATCCTGATCGCCTTGTGTTGAGCTGATATCGGCGCCGGCTTGGACGTTCTCGCTCACGTCGTCACCGAAGCCGAGCACGAAGCTGGCGATGACGGCGGCCAGAATCACGGTGATTGCGACCATGAGGATGACGCCGATGACGGGTGAAACGCCACGTTCGTCGCGGTCTGGAATTTCGAATGTAATCTTCTTCATGTGTGGTAGTGTGCACGTATCCTCGGGACTATGACGGGACTCCACGACCACTCGTGGCATTCGTCTTCTCCGTGTCCTGATTTGGGTTCGTGCGTACTCGAACGTACCAATCCCGTGCACTTAAACTCCCCCAGGAACGACTCCCCTCTGAACTGTTCGGCCACCAAGATACATCCCCACTATGGTGCTCCCTACGCCCCGGAACCTCGCGCGAACGTACAATACGCCCAGCTACGATGACCCGTGGGCGGCTGTCGAAGACTACCAGCGCGTGCTCGAATACACGGCCGCTCATCCGGACCTCGGCAGCAGCGCCGTCTCAAGCCGCCTTGACCTCCCGCGCAGCCGGCTGCGCGCCTGGATGAACGGCAGTCGTCCTGACGCCGTTCACGGTCTCCAGACTGCCGAGGCGAACGGCTGGCTGGCCGACCACGCCACCCCCCAGACTGAACAGGCAATAGTCCAACTGGCCGCGTGGGTGCTCAGCGGCGGCAATCTCCACATTGGCGACAGTCCCTATGTCTCGTTCTCACTCTCCCACGACGACGGCCACTTCGAAGCGCTCGCTATCGCGGCTGGCTTCGACTACGATGTCGTCAACGACGCCACTTCGAAGCGCGCGACTGAAGCCCGTCCGGCCACCGATGGCGCCGTGCTCGCACGCGTCCTCGCCGCGATCGGCCTGCCAGTCGATTCAACCGCGAAACAGACTGCCACGAGCCTCCCCGAGTTTGTCGCTGCCCTTGATGAGTCATTGCTCGAGGCGTTCGCCCGGGTGTACGTGTTGAACCGTGGCGCCACTCACCCGGATAAAGCGACGCTGACAATCCGCGAACAACGCCCCGCGTCGTATCTTCGCGAGCTTACAGCTGTGCTTCAGTCAGCCGCCGGTGAGCCTGTCACACACTCTGCGCAGGCGGTGACGGTGTCTGCAGCGGCAGCCCACGAACTCTGCCCAACTAAGCTCGCCTGAGTGTCGGCTGCGGAACGCGGCCTTGTTCCGTTCAACGGCTACTCGTCGATCAAGCACACGCTTGACAATCGAACGCGCAGTCTCTCACGGACTCAGCCGCTCCATCTACGAAACACGTCCGTCTGGCGTCGTGGGCACGGTGTGTATAAACTCCGCTGGACGATGCCCGACGAGGACCCCGTCTCGGTGGAAATTATCCACCAGCGCGAAGGCGTCGATCATCTCTACTTGTTCGACGACGACTTCAACGCTCTCGACGGTGTCACCCGACTCGACACCGCCGAGAATCCATCTCAGTAGCGCAGCTCTTGAGACTGCCTCGGTGGTTGGAGACGTGTGTCCTTGTTAATAGCCAGCTGGGCCTTCGGAGGAGACGAGTCTAGCAGGTTGCCTTGACACTTTCTACCCTCATGGGCGGGCTCTTCCGATGGGAATGCTGGCTGTGCCCTACGGAGGCAAGTTTCCCATCACCGGCGCTCGGGTTTGTGCACTCCTCGTTGGGTCTTGTTCTCTCGGGAGAAGGTGATGGCGCCGACCGGTTGTACTCGTCCCATATCGGGCGCACAGGTCGTGCTATCGACCCGACTTATAGATTCGTACTACCCTCTCGTTCAAGCATCATCCCCGACACATTGGGGTCAGCGTACCCCTCTAGTCACACGAACACCGAAACACCTCGCTGTTCCGTTCTATCTCCTCTTGCTCGCCATACGCCGGACACTCTGCCGTCGTGTATGTTCCAACCTCGAGTGCGACCCTGATACCGTCCTCGTTTCTGACGGAGAATCGAGAAGAAAGCCTCGCGCTTCAGCGCGGGAAGGATGTCAATGCTGTGGTCTGCATGCTCTTCACCTGCCGCGACGCACAGCTTTGCTTAGCTAAGCGCGTAGATCTGTTTGCGGGCGTCGGTAATTGCCAATTGTGAGGTGACGACGTCTTGTTCTTCGAGGCGATTGAGAGCGTACCGAACAGTCCGGTCGGGCAAGCGTGTCTTCTCGATGAGTTCGCTCTGGGTGAGCGTGTCGTTGTGCTCGAGGACTTTCGCGACGAGCTTCGCGCTTGGCGGGAGATCCCGAATCGTCTCGGCGGTCGTCTCATCCATGTGTCTGGCACTCACCCTCGTCTCACTTATGCGAACGCTCTTAACATCGACGGTCGCCCACATCCTACATCAAGCGTAGCTCTATTGAGGGGTCAAGTGAAGCTTCTTGCAGCGTCGTCCGATGTACGGCCGGTTGAACGCCTAGGGAATGGCCGCTGTGAACTACTCAAATCTCATAGTATGCGATGTCTTCAGCACCGCAGGTTGGACACTCCTCGGCGTTCTCGGCGAGTGTCTCCCCACAGTGCCGGCACTCCCAGACCGTCGACGACTGCCCCCCGGCGGCTTTGCGGAGTGTACTCAAAATCCCCATTTGGGCGAGCTAATGTCCTCTCGGATATTAACAGTACTCTCTAACTGTTGCCCCAAGTTAAACAATACTCGCACGGAGCTGTTCTCAGCTCCCCCCTGGGGGAGGGGGTTCGGCTTGCCGAATGCAACCTAACTTTATGGACGTCGCCGACTACCCTGTCTCTGTCGCTCACAGTTGTCTGTGACGTAAAACCCCTTCTCGAATATTCGAGCCATCACCGTACACGGGCAGTGATTTCCTCGCGTTTGCTTGCTTGAGGAACTTGGGACTGAGCTTCTCCGGCTGTGGGCGCGGTCCAAAGTCGTTCGATGACCGAGTAATCACCCCCAAAGCTATTTGCATGTGTTTAGTAGTGCGAACCATGTCAGAACTCGGCACTAATACGAGGGGGCGCAGTAGCGGGTTGATCAGTCTCCCAGATAGTCTCGCTGGCTATCTTGCCAACGACCTCGCAGTCATCACCGGCATCATCCACTTGCTGTTGGCACCACAGTTCTACGGCTTCAGCCAGACGCTGGGCACGCTGTTCGCGCTCAACGGCCTCGGCTTCTTGGGTGGCATTGCCCTCTACTTGACGCGGTACTGGCGGCGCGAAATCTACCTTGTGGCGGCCGTCTACGCGCTCGTTACCATCCTCTCGTTTTTCTTCTACGGTGGCTTCGAAGGATTCCTCTCGGCGTTCTACATGCAGGGGTCGCTCAACTGGAACGCCCTGGGTGCGAAGCTGGCTGAAGCCCTGCTCGTCGTCTGCAGCGTCTGGCTGTATGTAACCTCGGAAACCTAACAGTACAGCACACCCGAGCGCGTCGCTTACAGAGTTTCGAGGTGAAAGCCCACGACTGCAGTCGTGGGATGAAGCCGACAGCCGGCGGAACGTTGATTGTGCCGGCGTTCGTTGGTTGTGCTGTCGAGTCCGGGGTAAGGATACGCACTCCACGCGGGGGTAGATGAAGCCCGCTATCCCGGTCAGAGGCCGTACTGGCACGGCCCACAACCCCACCGCGTACGAGTGGGGAACCTCCCGCCGTGGACTACCCGGTCTGTGACTGGGAAACCCACGGCTTTATCGTGGGAGGCTGTCAGTGTATTACAGTTCATTCTACTGCGTCGAAGTACTGCTGTTGCCACTCGAGGCGATCCCGTAGCTTGTCTCGACCACGGTCGGTGAGCGTGTACGCGTTCGTTCGGCCGTCCATCTCGGATTTCTCAATTAGCTCGCGATTGGCAAGTGTATCGAGGTTCGGATAGAGGCGTCCAGGGCGAACCTCTGACGGGTAGGCCGATTCGATCTCGGCCTTCACCGCGAGACCGTGCGGTTCCTCTAGCCCAGCAATCACGAACAGCAGATCACGTTGAAAGGCGGTGAGTTCCTGCATATTCTTCCACGAGTACGCCCCTCGTATAATCAGTATCGATGCGTTCGAAGACGGTCGCCATCCACGGGCGATAACTGCTGATTCTTGGGTTATGACCGGTTATGCTCTCCCTTCCAACTGGAACTGCTGTCCTGTGGCTGAGATTACGGACTCTACAATCCTGTTGTTGGCTTGCTGGCAGTGTCTGCCACTCGAAAAGTTAATAACGACTGACATTGTCCGGAATAGATGTGTCTGAAGCAAGCCAATCCGCGTTACAGGACCGGATCCTCCAGTACTTGGAGTCCGAAGCCACAAACGGACGAGCATTCGTCAAAAGCCGTCATATTGCAACAGCCCTCGACACGTCGGTCAAACGCGTTGGGGTTGCAATGACCGCTCTCGAAACACGAGCCACCGAGTTCGAGTTTGAGCGATGGGGCGGAAGTTCAGACGGGATCACGTGGTCCGTGACGCGATCCACAGACGAAAGTTAATCCTGTCGTCCTGTGTCGGCCAGCAGCCGTGGCCGAGAGTGTGACTGCAGACGGCGATATAACGCCGTATGTTGAGTCGGATCTGGGGTCCAGAAGTGCGCTAATTGTCAGTAGCTATCGCTCGGCCAGCTCTGTCGACCGCTCAGTCGTGATCGCGGTACCGGGCTGTCGAGTTCAGCCGTTCCAGACCCGCCCGATAGGTTTAATTGCACCACTCCAGAATCTAGTCGTGTTGGTTCGAGCCATCGAGCCCGACCAACACTTGGAAGAGGGATACAGACGCTGTTGAGGGCGGCGTCATCGATTCTTCCAAGATTTCCTACACGATCGCCGAGCAACAGGGCTTGCCACGACCGTGTCCGTTCATAGCACCATCTCCGTTTTTCGTACACTACCAGGCAACGTCACCTGGAGACCTGTAGGTGTTTTTTCACCACTCGCGGGTTTTAAATATCCTTGACGGGATAGAACGACCATCATGAAACTCGCAACGATCGGCGTCGGGAACGCCGGTAGCAAAATCGTCGATCGAATGCTCGAGTTCGAATCTCGCACAGATCGAAACCTCTGCCAGCACGTCCACGCCATCAACACCGCGCGAACGGACCTTGCCAAACCCGATTACATCCCCGAAGAGCGCCGAATCCTGATCGGTGACACGAACCAGAAGGCCAAAGGCCACGGCGTCGGCGGCGACGTCGAAGTTGGCGCCGAAGTCGCTTCGGCCGACATTGAGGAGATTCGACGCGCATTCGACGACATCGAAATCCACGAAGTCGATGCGATGCTTGTCGTCGCCGGTCTCGGCGGTGGGACGGGCAGCGGTGGCGGCCCAGTCGTCATCGATGCGCTCCAGGAGATGTACGACGAGCCGGTCTACGGGCTCGGTGTTCTCCCCGGCGAATACGAAGGCGGTCGCCCGGCACTGAACGCGGCTCGGTCGCTCCAATCGTTCGTCACGAAGGTCGACAACTTCATCGGCTTCGATAACGACGCCTGGCGGGCGCGCGAGCAAACCATCGAAGAAGGCTACGAGCAGATGAACCGCGAGCTGGCGGCCCGACTGGTGACGCTGCTGGCGGCCGGCGAGACGGACGACTCGGAAGTCGCTGAGAACGCCATGGACTCCAGCGACATCATTCGCACTCTCGACACAGGCGGGGTTTCAACTATCGGTTACGCCGCAACCCAGGTCGACAACGACGCGCAGGAGGGGCTTCTCGACAGGTGGAGTGGCGACCAAACCACCCAGCAGGACGACGGGAGCAACGCAACGAAAATTCAGGGGCTCGTGCGACGCGCGGTCAACTCCCGGCTGACGGTGCCCGCGGAGATCGCCAGTGCCGACCGCGTCCTCGTCGTTGTCTCGGGGCCGCCAAGCGAATTCTCCCGGAAGGGCATCGAGAGCGCTCGCCAGTGGCTCGAACAGGAAGCCGACACTGTGGAGGTGCTTGTCGGCGACGACCCACGGCGAGAATCACCCCAGCTCGCTGCAGCCGTCCTGCTTTCGAACGTTACGGAGACCCCGCGGATCGACGAAATCCAGAATCAGGCTGTCGACGCCCAAGAGAAAATCGCCGAGCAGGAGGCTGTCCGTGAGGAAGAGATCAACGACCTGATCACCGACGAAAACGACGACCTCGATCCGGTCGTCTAGCCGATGGAATTCGCACTCGTTGGCGTTGGCGAGACGGGGAGTCGGATCGTCGATCACGTGCTTGCGGTTGAAGCCGAGACCGGTCGGACGTTCAGCCACGGCAACGCCCTCGTCTGTGAGATCTCTCAGACCATCCCCGAAGACCTCGAGATGGTCTCGGACGACCAGCGATTCCTGATCGGTGACACCCATCAAGCAGTAACTGAACACGGCATTGACGGCGGGCCCGACCTCGCTGTTGATGTCACGCGAACTGACCTGCCCGAAATCCATCGCGCGTTCGACTCGCTTCCCATCCACGAATGCGACGGAATTCTCGTCGCTGCCGGGCTCGGCAGCGCCACCGGTAGCGGCGCCGGCTCAGTGCTAGTCGAGGAGCTGCAGGCAACCTACGACGAGCCAGTCTACGCATTGGGTGCGCTCCCGGCTGAATCTGAGGGCGGCCAAGCAGCCGTGAACGCCAGTCGCGCACTTCGTTCGATCGTGCCGGCGGCGGACAGCATGCTCACGTTCGACCGGGAGACCTGGCAGCCCCACGCTGGCTCCGACGAGCGAAATGACGACGCAATACGGACGCTTGCAGACCGAATTGTGACACTGTTCGCGGCCGGTGAACTCGACGCCTCGACGGTCGCAGAGAATGCTGTCGACTCCAGTGATATCATTCGAACGCTTGCTCCAGGCGGCCTCGCCGCAATCGGACACGCTACAACGGAGCTTGAGGCAAACAGCGACACCATCCTAGCACGACTGCTCACGTGGCTTGGTGTCCGAGACGATAGTGGAACTCAGACGACCGATGCGGCAAAGGTCAAATCGCTCGTCCGGCAGGCGGCAAACTCCCGGCTTACCGTTCCTTGTGACATTGCAAGCGCCGAGCGGGCACTGGTTGTGCTCTCGGGCCCGCCACACGCACTCTCGCGGCGCGGGTTCGAGAGCGCCCGCCAGTGGCTCGAACAGGAGACCGACACTGTCGAGATCCTCGCCGGTGATGACCCTCGAAACCAGTCATCCACGCTTGAGGCAGTCGTCCTCTTCTCGAACGTCACGGACGTTCCGCGGATCGACGCCCTCCAACAACGTGCTGTCGACCATCAAGAGACAACTACGAACGAGCGAAGCGAAGAAGCTGAAGAACCTAACCACTATGGAACGTGACTTCCTCGCTTAAACGGCATCTCCTCGGTGGTGTCGTCCGCAATCGTCTCTCTTCGCTCACCGGGACGGATTTTTGCGAGCTCGGGGCCGAATCAGATTCGCAAGCGAGACGAGCCCGGCAAGCGCCCACCCAACCGGGAGCGCGAAGCCAAACCACATCCCGATAAAGGCTATCCCCGCAAGTTCGAACTGCTGTCTGATCGTTGACCTGAGTTCCGTACTGATGACGACGTTGTTGAGGAGCCATTCCGCAAACAGCTCACTCTCCGAGAGAATGCCAGCGCCGATCGTGGGCGAGAATAGTGCAGCCGTCACCGGCGGGACGAAGATGGCTGCGACCGCGAATGGATACGCAAGCAGGAGTGTGAGTCGCCGCGAACCGTGGCGCGCGAACACCCAACTGAGAGCGACCGAGGTTGTCGCCACGATGCTCGCTGCGAGCACTGCCCGGAAACCAGCTGTCGGTAGGCGATCCCACGCGAGTGCTGTGAGCCCACCCCAGAGAACGCCGACAGCAGCAATGATGACGAGCACGCCGAGACCAGCCACAAGTCGGTCAATCTGGCGGCCGACGTAGCGCGTCCAGAAGCCAACCGCCGCAAACGGATAGACGACACCGATGAGGACGACCCCGAGCGTGCTCCACGCCCAGAAGGCGAGTTTCGTCCCGGCTGAGTCAGGCTGCCATCGGTCTTGAATGGAGTACTCATCGATTTGCCGAGAGAACACGATGTCACGCCAAGCGTCCAGCAACCGCCTGAGGTCGACCTTGGCGCCGGCAAGGAGATCACGCACGCCCATTATCTCCCTCATCTAGCGGCTAACTCATAAGGACTGCGAGGGCCACGTCACCGGGTTGCGGATCACGACGGTGGGATAGCGCTCACGGCGTCAACACCCAGACTGTCAATTACTGGTGTTTCCGTCTTCGTCACTGTCGCCTTCGCTTGCTTCCGAGGTGTGTTCGATGATCGACTCCCGGAACGCCTCTCGCTGTGAGGCGATCTGCTCTTGGAGGCCCTCATCGTGGTCGTCCGTCGTCTCGTCTTGGTTCTGATTCTGAGTCATTGCTCGCCGCTCGTCTGTCGGTACAGGTAGAACCCTTAGTGTAAGTTGGGGTCACTCCCTTCTTGTAGACGCCTCTACCTGAGACATTCTTCGTCGTCAACGCTACTGCGCCAGGGTACGTCCTCGGTGTGCGTCCGAGCTACCCAGAATTACCACCACACTCGGATCTCACCGTGAGTTAGCGATCCCCGTCACTTATCCATCACCTCGACGACGGTGGGACGGTCGTTGGGCCCAGTACTCCGCCTTCCCAGACAGTCACGTCGACACGGTAACTAGGGGACGGTCTACTGCTAATCTGCCAGCTTCAACAATCAGTTCCTTGGTCGGACCGTCTCTTTCTTCTGTCTCAGCTCGTGGGATCCACACCGAAGTCCAGCGAGACAACACGCTTCAGGCCTTCATTGGCTTGGATGCGCTCTGTGGCAGTCGCGTCAGTAACCACGCTACTCCCAGTCGATCCAGTCCTGCTCCCAGCCGGTTCGCGATTGGGCCTCGTTGGCGGCGCGCTCGCGGTCCTCGCGGACGGTCCGGTTCTGCTCGATGGCGCTGGCCTGCTCGCCGTCCACGAGCAATGGCGCGAACGCCACCGGCCCGTGGACCGACGCTGGCTCGCGGTCCTCGACGGCGACGAGGCGCTGGTCGGTCGTCCCCTCCGGGTAGACGAGGCGGCCGTCGGCCGCGAGCTGGTCGAGCAGCGCCGCCGGCGGGTCGACGGCCGCTGCCTCCACGAGCATGCGGTCGAACGGCGCGTACTCCGGGAGGCCGCGTGCGCCGTCCCGGCAGTCCACGAGCACGTCCCCGTAGCCGGCGTCCGCGAGGTTCGAGCGCGCGTCGTAGACGACGCGGCGGTCGATGTCGACGGCGTGCACGCGCTCCGCGCCGACGATTTCCGCGAGCACGGCCGCCGTGTAGCCGACGCCCGCGCCCACCACGAGCACGTCGTCGTCCTCTGCGGGCGCGAGCGCGTCCACCAGCCGGCCCACCGTGGACGGCGCGAGCACGCGCGTCCCGCGGTGTTCCAGCGACTGGTCGGTGTACGCGCGCCGGCCGCCGTCCACGAACTCGTGGCGGGGTACCTCACGCATCGCCTGCGCGGTCGCGCTCGCTTGGACGGCGGCCTTCGTGTCGTGCTCGAGGCTGTCGACCATCTCCGCCCGGAACGCCGCGAACTCCATACCAGAAAATTGCCGCCCAGCCTATTTTGATTTAGCGAAAGAACACCGTCGCTCACGGTGGGCAGAAATTACGAAAGTTCTGTACAGCAACCCTTGTTACGGTTGTCTGGTTGAATATCTACCATAAGTATTCCTTAGTATGAGTACGCGCAAATTCTTATGCGAAGACGGGCATATAGAGGGCGGAGGCAACGCCATGCAAAGAGTCTGGCCGTGAGAGGGGTATTCGTCATCCGCATGCTTCCCCCGACCTAATCAAATAAGGGATGTAGACAGATGGGAACGACGATTAAGACGCTGGAAGCCACGCTCGCTCCACCGACAGCACATAAAGAGCGGAAGCTGTGTACCCTGCTTGAGACCTACCGTGAGGGGCTAAACGAGGCGTTCGCCGCCGGGTGTGACACGATGAGCGAAACCAGCGACGTGGTGACTTCCTACGACCTGCCGTATCAGGCAAAAGCGGCACTGTGCAACTACGTTCCGCAACTCCAAAATACGCAGAATGCGCAGGAATTGAACGACGACCATCCGGTTCGGCTTACCAACCAAGCCGCAAAATTCGACCACTCCGAGGAACGCGCGTACGAGTTCACATGGTGGGTTCCTCGTCCCGGTCGGGGAACTAACTTCTGGATACCCCTTCGCATCAATCCCGAACAAAAGTATCTGTGGCACGATCTTATCGATGGAAACGCATCGGCAGGCCAACTCCGCCTGCAACGTAATCGCACATCGTGGACACTCTACGTTACTGTTGAGTTTCCGATTGAAGAACCCGACTACGCGACGGATGGCGACGACGTGACGCACATCGGTCTGGATATTGGTGAAACCGCCCTGATAACGGGCTGTGCCCTCAAGGACGGTTCACCAACTGGTCCGTTTGTGTGTGACGGGAGCCGTGCGAAGCATCTCCGAAAAGAGATGCACACCACCCTGAAACGACTCCAAGAGAGAGACGCCGCCGAGTGGCGGATTGACGAGCGATTCAACCACTACCAGAACGCGCTCACTGATATTGTCGAGAAGGCGTCTCGGCAAGCCGTTGAGTACGCCCGACAATTCGAGAAGCCGGTGCTGGTGATGGAGAATCTGACGTACATCCGCGAAGAATTGGACTACGGCGCGTACATGAACCGCCGACTCCATACGTGGGCGTTCGCTCGACTCCAGAACCGCGTCGAAGACAAAGCGCGAGAGGCTGGTATCCCGGTCGAGTACGTCCGGCCAGAGTATACGAGCCAGACGTGCCACGTCTGTGGCCACATCGGAACGCGAGCCGCCCAAGCGACCTTCCGGTGTACAAACGACAAGTGTTCCATCACGGAATTTCAGGGAGATATAAACGCTGCAATCAACGTCGCACAGCGGGCTGACCCGTGGGGAGAGAGCGTGCCGCTGAAACCGGCAGGCGATGACTCGCCGCGGGATGGGAGTGCTAGTGACAGCACCACGGCCCCACCGAACAGAGCCTACCATGGCAGATGACGCTCGGCAAGGTCAGGTCGGAACCCACTGCCGGTGCTTAACCGGTATTTCCATGCAGGAAAGCTGCGTCGTGAACGGCGCAGAGGATGTCACTGAGTGACGCGCCTGCGCCCGGCGACGAACCGGTAGTCGGTGCCGGGTACGTCGCCCGCACGAACGTCCGCGAACCCGGCGTCCGCGAACCACTCGCCGACCGCGCCCTCCTCGTAGCACGCCCCGCGCTCGGTCGTGGCGAGCAGCTCGGCGGCGACCGCGGCGTCGATGGTTTCGCCCCGGAACGCGTCCACGTGCATCGCCAGCCCGTCCGCCGCCGCGGCGTCGCTGGCTGCCGCCAGCAGCCGGCGGTTCTCTTCCGGGCCGTACTCGCGGGCCACCTCGGCGTGGAACACGATGTCGAACTCCCCCTCGACGCCGTCCAGCGGGTCGCCGGCGACGAGGTCGACGCGCTCGCGCTCCAGCAGCGGGTCGACCGCGTCCACCACCGCCGGCGCGTCCAGCATCGTCACCTCGAATCCGCGACGCGCGAACTCCACGGCGTGCTGTCCGGGCCCGCCTGCGACCACGAGCACGTCCGCCGCATCGGGGTGCTCGCGGACGGCCGCGGTGACAGCCGCGCGAACGCTGGCGTCGTCCTCGGCCGCCCGCGCGCCGAGCCGGTTCCGCGTCCAGTCCCCCGGCTTCGCCGGCACCTCACCAGTCTCCATCGTCTCCGGCAGGTCCACAAGCGCCTCCACGGTGTCCAGTTCGTGGGGCAGCCGCCCGATGGAGCGCACGTCCGTCTTCGTCACGAACCCAAGCATCCGGTTCGTCGGCTCCACGCCCGCCTCGACCGCCTCCAGCAGGCCCATGTCCACGAGCGCGTCCACGGTCACGCGCGCCGCGCGCTCGGTCACGCCCGCCTCCCGCGCCACGTCAGCGGGCGTGTACGCGTTCGACACGAGCGCGTCCAGCACGCCGGTCTCTCGGGCCGCCCGCAACAGCAACAGCTCCCGGTAGTCCATACTCGCCGTCTCGACGCCCGCCGGGATAAAATCAGTCGGTGGGCTACTCGCCGCCCTGCATCCGCACGAACCGTACGGCCCCCTCGTCGGACTCTACGAGCCCGCCGTCGGTGGTCCGCTCTGCGCTGACGAGGCGCTGGCTGGCGCCGCCAATCGGGCCGACCAGCCGGCCGCCGTCCCGGACCTGCTCGACGACGGCGTCGGGGAACTCGGGCGCCGCGCACGTCAGGTACGCGGCGTCATAGGGCGCGTGCTCGGGCCACCCCTCGCGGCCGTCGCCGTGCCGCACAGAAATGTCGCCGTAGCCGGCGCGGGCGAGATTCTCGCGCGCTCGCTCGGCGAGCTCCTCGACGTACTCTACGGAGTAGACCTGTTCGGCGCCGACGAGCTCGGCGGTGACGGCGGCGTGGTAGCCACACCCCGTTCCGATTTCGAGCACGCGGTCGCCCTCGCGGAGGTCGAGTTCGGTCGCCATGATGGCGACCATATGGGGCGCGCTGACGGTCTGGTCCGCGCCAATCGGGAGCGGGCGGTCCTCGTAGGCGGCGTCCCGGTGCTCTTCGGGCACGAACTCGTGGCGCGGGACCGCGCGCATCGCGTCGGCGACGCGCTCGCTGACGTTCGGGCCCGCCGCCAGCCCGTCCGCGAGGGCCTCGCGCTCGCGCTCGAACTCGTTGTCGGTCGCGGAGTCGTCCGCTGTCATGGCGTTACGTCCCGTCGGTCACCACGGCGACCACGCGCCGCTGGTCTCGTCGTCGCCGTACACGCGCTTGACGTCCTTGGCGAACACCACGTCGCCGTCGTCCCCGAGCTTCGGGAACTTGTAGCTGTCAATCGCGTTCTCGCGGACGTGGATGCCCGTGACGGTGAACTCCTCCTCGCCGAAGGATTCGGTCTCGCCGACCTCGAACTCGTAGTCGCCGGGGACGTGGACCTCGACGCTGCGGCTCCCCTCCTCGCTGTCCTCCTTGGGGTTGACGGTGACGTCCACGCTGACGTTGCCCACGTCGCGCGCCCACACGGTGTCGATGTCGGCGGCGTCCGCGCGCGTCGTGCGGTCCTCGGGGCCGACCTCGATGCTGGTCACGCGCACCTGCGCGATGACCTCGTCGGTCTCCACGACGAACTCGTCGCCCTCGTAGACGGTCTCCTCGGGGTCGAGCTCGGCCGTCCCGGTGAAGGACTCGCCGTCTTGGGAGACGACGACGTCGACGCTCACGGTGGTCTCCTCCTCGATTGGCTCCTTGTGGACGTGGCCGCAGTCGGTACACTTCACGGTCGCGTTGCCGCCGCCCGTGGTGAGTACCTCGTGGACGGTTTCGAGGTCCGGCGAACACGACGGACACTCGAAGGGGACGTGCTCCCCGACGTTTTCGCTCATACCGGCCTCTAGCGCCCCCGTACGTAAAAGACCGCGGAGTTAGGGTTTTGGAAACCGGCACTAGTGTTTCTCTTCGCCGTCCCCGACGACGCTTCCTCGAAAGCCCCGGTGCGCTCGCCTCCCGCGGCTCGCTGCGCGCTCACTTCGTTCGCGTGCTTGCGTCGCCGGGGTTCGGCGAGCGCACCGCCCCTTTCAGTCCTCCCGTGGTCGGCTGCCCAATCCAGCGTTACGCTCGCGGCAGGTCGACCGTCTCCCCTGCTCGCTGATTCGAGGAAGTCTCGTCTTGCTCGCTACGCTCGCGGCAACTCGACTTCCTCGCCGTCCGCGAAGACGGTCGGCTCTCGGATGATGCCGTCGAGGTGGAGGGGGGCGTCCGTGTCGCCGCCGAAACCGGCGTCGTCCCCGATGGCGATGTGGACGGTGCCGGCGGCCTTCTCGTCGAGGAGGACGCTGCCGACGAGTTCGGTGACGGCGACGTTCGTGCCGATGCCCAGCTCCGCGAGGTTGTACGCGTCCCGGCCGACCTGCTCGCTGGCGGCCTCGACCTGCTCGCGGATTCGCGCGTCCGAGATGTCGGTCACGAAGCCGTCCTCGACCTCGAAGCGCAGTTCTTCGTCCTCGCCGAGCTTCCCGTGGGGCATCATCGTGCCGTCCACGACGTACGTGCCGTTGGCGTCCTCCGGGGAGACGAACACCTCGCCCGCGGGCAGATTCGAGAAGTCGCCGTCCTCGTGGACGATGCCGGTGTCGTCGCGCCACTCGCGGCTCCCCGGCTCGAACGTGATGTCCGTGCCCGAAGGCGTGGTGACGCGGAGTTCGTCGGCGTCCGCGACCTGCGCGAGCACGTCCTCGCAGTGCGCGGCGATGGTCTCGTAGTCGGCGTCCAACCCCGTCGTGAACACGTCCTCGGTGATGCCGGGGAGCGTGGCGCCGCGGGCGCCGGCGTCGTTGGCCGCGCCGCGAGCGCGCGTGTGGCTCAGACTCTTCGTCGTCGGCGCGAGGAACACGTCCGCGTCCTTCATCGCGGCCGCGACCGGGCTCGGCGGCTCCTCGCCGTGCTGGTCGCCCGGCGGGTACCGCAGCAGGGTCGCGTCCGTAATCTCGCTGGCCACGTCGTATAGGGCCTCGCCGATTCGCAGGCGCTCGTCGTCGGTGACGACGACGCAGGACTCCTCGGGGTCGAGGCCGAGGCACTGTTCGACCGCGGTCTCGGCGGCCGCTCGCAGGTTCGTCATACCGGGTCGTTCTCGCGGCCCCGCGTTAGGTCTTGTTGCTCGGGCCCGCCGCCGGCGACTTACTCGCGTCGCGGTAAATCGGTGCTGCGAAACGGTTAACCGCCGGGGCGTAGCAGTTCCGGGTATGATTCGCGTCGGCATCAACGGCTACGGCACCATCGGGAAGCGCGTCGCGGACGCGGTCCGCGACCAGCCCGACATGGACGTCGTCGGCGTCGCCAAGACCAGCCCGAACTACGAGGCCGAACAGGCAGTCGAACGCGGCTACGACCTCTACGCCGCCATCGAGGAGCGCTCGCACGCGTTCGCCGAGGCGGGCATCGAGACCGCCGGCCTCGTCGACGACCTCGTCGCGCAGAGCGACGTCGTCGTGGACGCCACGCCCTCCGGCGTCGGCGCGCAGAACCGCGCGCTCTACGAGGAGTACGACACGCCCGCCATCTATCAGGGCGGCGAGGACGCCGACGTGGCGGACGTCTCGTTCAACGCGCGCTCGAACTACGACGAGGCCGTCGGCGCCGACCACGTCCGCGTCGTCTCCTGCAACACGACCGGGCTCTCCCGGCTGCTCGCGCCGCTCCGCGAGGCCTACGGCGTCGAGAAGGTGCGCGCGACGCTCGTGCGCCGCGGCGGCGACCCCAGCCAGTCGGACCGCGGCCCCATCAACGACGCGCTCCCGGACCCCATCTCGATTCCGAGCCACCACGGCCCCGACGTGAACACCATCTTCCCGGACCTCGACATCGACACGCTCGGGCTGAAGGTGCCGACGACGCTGATGCACATGCACGCCGTCAACGTCACGCTCGCTGCCGAACCCGACGCCGCGGAGGTCCGGGAGCTGCTCGGCGAGCAGTCCCGCGTCAGCGTCCTCGAAGAGCGCCTCGGTATCGAGGGCACTGGCCAGCTCAAGGAGTGGGCGCTGGACCGCGGCCGCCCCCGCGGCGACCTCTGGGAGAACTGCCTGTGGGGGGAGTCGGTCACGACGGAGGGAAGCGACTTCTACTGCTTCCAAGCCATCCACCAGGAGTCCGACGTGGTCCCCGAGAACGTCGACGCGATTCGGGCGGTCACGGACAGCGCGGACGCCGCCGAGTCCGTCGCCACCACCAACGACAGCCTCGGTATCTGAGACAGTCCGAACGCTTTTCCAGCACGCCGCCCAACCTCGGGGTATGAGACGCGACGACCGGGACGACCCATTCGACGACATCTTCCGCGAAATCGAGCGGATGATGGACGAGATGATGGACGGCACCAACGGCTTCGAGGGCGACCAGTCCGGCTTCTCCACGGACACCCACGTCGACGTCCACGAGACCGACGACGAGGTCCGCGTCATCGCCGACCTCCCCGGCGTCGAGAAGGAGGACATCTCCGTGCAGTGCGACGGCGAGCACGTCACCGTCAGCGCGAGCAGCGACCTCCGCGAGTACGACGAGCGCATCAGCCTCCCCGGCCCCGTCGACCCGCGCTCGGGCTCGGCGAGCTACAACAACGGCATCCTCGAAGTCACGTTCGAGCGCACCGGCGAGTCGACGAACATCGACGTCCAGTAGCTATTCTTCCGCGGTCTGCTCGACGAGCGCCGCCAGCCAGTCGTAGAAGCCGTCCTCGTACTTCGCCGCGTCGTCGATGGTCGGCCGCGCGTTCGTCTCGTTGACGACCGCGCGCTCGCCGCTCACGAGCACGTCCACACCGAGGAAGTCGATGTCGAGCGCTTCCGCCGCGTCCACCGCGAGCCCCCGGAGTTCCGCTGACAGTTCCACGCCCGCGGCGTCCGCGCCGCGGTGGACGTTGTGCTTCCAGCCGTCGGGCGCGGACCGCCGGACCGCGCCGACGACCTCGCCGTCCAACACCATCACGCGGTAGTCGGTGGCGTCGGACAGGTACTCCTGCACGAGGTAGGACTTGTCGCCGGTCGCGCGGTAGTCGTGGACGAGGTCGAGGTAGTCGGTGACACCAGAGAGGGAGTCGGCGTCGTGGACCTTCGTGACGCCGACGCCGCGCGTCGTCGAGTTCGGCTTCACCACGACGGGCGCGTCGAAGCTCTCGAATGCCTCCCGGACCGCCTCGTCGTCGGCGGGGTTCGAGACGTAGACGGTCTCGGGGACGGGGACGCCGGCGTCCGCCATCGCGGCGAGCGCGCCCGCCTTGTTCCGCGAGCGCAGCACGGCCGCGCGGTCGTTCACCCACGGCACGTCGAGGAACGCGTCCACGACGCCGCCCTCCATCAGCCGCCCCGGGAACACGAACCCCGCGTCGAAGCGCGTGGGATCTACGGGCGGCTCGGACAGCCGCGTCACGCGCTCGCGGACCGAGACGTGCTCGGCGCGAATCCCGCGCTCGGCGAGCGGCCCGCGCATCCGCTCGAACGTCTCCGCGTCGTTGGCGACCGCCAGCCCGAGCATACCACGGCGTCGTCGCTACGGGACTAAAAGCCGCCGGTCGGACCGAGAAGCCGCGGCGCCGTCGCTACCGGACGGGAGAACCGGAGAGAAGCGGCCGGATTACCGGACCAGCAGTTCTTCGCCGCGCTCGACGTTGACCTTGCACGGCGGCGTGATCTTGTTGTACGCGCGGCGGAACGCTTCCTTGACCGCGACGGCCTGCTCGACCTCGCAGTAGGCCGTGAACAGCTGCTCGCCGGGGTGGATGCGGGCCGCGGTGCCGACCGGGACGCCGAACGCCTGCCGCATCCCGTCGGAGACGCGGTCCGCACCCGCGCCGGTCGCCTGCTTGTTCTCCCGGATGATCTGGTGGGGGAACTTGCGGAGCTGCATCTTGTAGTTGCCCTCGCCGAGTTCCTTGATGAGGTGGCGGTTCGCGGAGAGGCGCGCGGCCTCCAGCGAGCCGTGGCGGAGCTGGCACTCCTCCTCGGGAACGAGGCTAATCTGGACGGGGTAGTCGTCTGCGTCCGCCTGCAGGTCGCCCATCTGGTGCTGTGCGATTTTCGAACCCGGAATGCCCGTGACGTAGTCGCGACGGGTGTACGACGGCTTGTCGATTTTCCGGTACATGGAGGCCGGCTTCTCGGACATGGTTACTACTGTTGCCTGACGGTCAGCGCGCGAATAAAGCCTTCGAACCCGCTCCGTCGGCGTGCCCGGCGTTGCGCCCCTGACGACCCGCCGAGCGCCGCCCGCCCGCCGCTCCCGGGTACCGGCGGACGAGCCCGGGAATCCGGCCGCTTTAGCCGCCCCGCCCACAAGCCCGCCCATGACCTTCCACGACTTCGACGCCCTGCGGGACGCGCTCGCGGACGCGGAGTTCGACCGACCGCCGGCGTTCGTCGCCAACGCCCACGTCACGGGCGTCTCCGTCGCCCGCGCGCTCGACGCCCACGGCGTCCCCGTCGTCGCGCTCGACCGCTCCGGGGACGGCACCGCGCCCCCGTCGAACGCCGTCGACTACGCCGGCCGCGTCACGTACCCGCTCGACGACGAGGCGGGCTTCCGCGAGGATATCGAGGAACTCGCCGCGCAACTCGACCACGAGCCCGTCGCGTTCGGCTGCATGGACGAGTGGGCGCTCGCGTTCGCCGAGACCGAGCCCGAGGGCGTCCGCCTGCCGTTCGCGGACAGCGAGACGATGGACGCCGTCCTCGACAAGAGCTCGCTGTACGAGACCTGCGAGGAACTCGGCGTCCCCTACCCCGAGACCTACCGGCTCTCGGAGGTCGACCCGGCGGACGCCGCCGACGAACTCGGCTTCCCGCTCGTCGTCAAACCCGCGCGCAAGCGCGAGTTCGAGGAGGCCGTCGGCACGAACGTCATCGAGGTCGCCGACCGCGAGGAGTATCTGGACGTGGTGGAGATGGCCCAAGAGACCGGCATCGAGGTCATGGCCCAAGAGAAGGTCCCGGTCGCGCGCGGCGAGGACCACTCGCTGGCCTCCTACGTCCCCGAGGACGGCGACCCGCTGGCGGTCGTCGGCAACGCCCGCGTCCGCGCGCCACTGGGCTACGGCACGTCCTGCGTGGTCGAGCGCGTCGACCGCCTGGAAATCGAGGAGCGCGCGCTGTCAGTCATCGAGGACGCCGGCTATCACGGCATCAGCGAGGCCGAGTTCGTCTACGACCGCGACCGCGACGAGTTCGTGCTACTCGACGTGAACACGCGCCCGTGGAAGTGGATTAGCATGCCCGTGCAGGCCGGCGCGAACCTCCCGATGGCCGCGTACGCCGACGCCACCGGCGCCGACTACGACCCCGACCCCACCCGCGACGCGCGCTGGGTCTCCTTGGAGGACTACCTCCCGCTGCTCGCCGGCGGTGAACTCGCGGACGTGCTCTCGACTGACGACTGGACGGCGCTCGTCTCCGGCGACTTTGAGACGAGCGGCGACCTCACGACCGCTGTCTACCGCCCCAGTGACCCCGCGCCCATCGCGCACCGCCTCGACGTGGAGTTCGGCGGCCGCGACTACTACTGCTCCTGCTGAACTTCGAGGGCGAGGCCGGGACTACCCCGGCGCGTGACCCGACTGTCCTCGCGCTCTTCGACTCGGCGAGCGTTGCCGCTCTCGGTGACAACGCCACGCGACCGTCGTGACCGGCCGGCTTAAACGCCGCATTCCCGTACAGCGTGGTAATGACCGACCGGATGCGGCTGAACCTCTTCACGATGAACTCCGTGGAGCACGTCTCCGTCGGGTCGTGGCGGCTCCCCGGGGACCAGAGCCACCGCTACGCCGACCGCGAGTATTGGACGGACGTCGCGCGCACCGCCGAGCGCGGCGGCTTCGACGCCGTCTTCTTCGCGGACGTGCGCGGCATCTACGACGTGTACGGCGACTCCCGTGAGACGGCCGTTGAGAAGGCCGTCCAGACGCCGTCGAACGACCCCACGTACCTGATTCCAGCGATGGCCGAGGTCACCGACGACCTCGGGTTCGCGGTCACGAAGTCCACGTCGTACAACCATCCCTACCAGCTCGCCCGCGAGTTCTCCACGCTCGACCACCTCACCGACGGCCGCGTCGCGTTCAACGTCGTCACCTCCTACTTGGAGTCCGCCGCCGACAACCTCGGCTACGACGACCGCATGGACCACGACGAGCGCTACGACCGCGCCGACGAGTTCATGGAGGTGCTCTACGCGCTCTTCGAGGACTCGTGGGACGACGACGCCGTCGCTCGCGACCGCGATTCGGGGGTTTTCACCGACCCCGAGGGCGTCTCGGGCATCGACCACGAGGGCGAGCACTTCGATATTCCGGGGCCGCACGGCGCGGAGCCGTCCCCCCAGCGCACGCCCGTCCTCTATCAGGCCGGCTCCTCGGACCGCGGCCGCGAGTTCGCCGCCGAGCACGCCGAAGCCGTCTTCGTCAGCCAGCCCTCCGTGGAGGCCGTCGAGGACTACGTCGCGGACCTCCGCGAGCGCGCCGCCGGCCACGGCCGCGACCCCGACTCGCTGGCGTTCTTCCCGGGCATCGTCCCCATCGTCGGCGAGACCGAGGAACTCGCGGAAGCCAAGTACGACGCGTACACGGACGCCATCGATACAGAGGGCGTGCTCGCGCTGCTCTCCGGGTTCGTGGACATGGACCTCTCCGAACTCGACCCCGAGCAAGAACTCGAACACATCGAGACCGAGGCGATTCAGGGCGTCGTGAACGCCTTCACGGCCAACGACGACCGCGACTGGACGGTGCGGGTGGTCGCGGAGTTCGCGGGACTGGGCACCACCTCGCCCGTGGTCGTCGGGACGCCCGAGCAGGTCGCCGACGAGTTCCAGTACTGGTTCGAGGACGTGGGCGTCGACGGCTTCAACGTCAAGGAGGTCGCGCGCCCCGACAGCCTCCGGGACTTCGTGGACCTCGTCGTCCCCGAACTGCGCGAGCGCGGCCTCCTCCGCGAGTCGTACGACGGCGAGACGCTCCGCGAGACGACGTTCGGCCGGCGCGGCCTCCCCGACGGCCACCCCGGGAACCGGTAAGCGAGGACAACGGTTTTCTCCCCGCCTCGCGTGGCACCCAGCGATGGCAGACACCGCAGCGGACGGCGACCAGCGGATTCACGTCGGGGAGACCGCGGACGGCGAGCGGCTGGCGTTCCCCATCGTGGAGATGCTCACCGGCCGCGGGTTCGTCACCGGGAAGTCCGGGTCGGGGAAGTCCAACACGACCAGCGTCGTCGTCGAGGAACTCCTCGAAGCCGGCTACCCCGTGCTCATCGTGGACACGGACGGGGAATACTACGGCCTCAAGGAGGAGTACGAGCTCCTGCACGCGGGCGCCGACGAGGAGTGCGACATCCAAGTCGGCGTCGAGCACGCCGAGAAGCTCGCGCACCTCGCCTTAGAGGAGAACGTCCCCATCATTCTGGACGTCTCCGGCTACCTCGACGACGACGAGGCGGACGAACTCCTCCGGGAGACGGTCCGGCACCTCTTCGCCAAGGAGAAGAAGCTGAAGAAGCCGTTCCTGCTCGTCGTCGAGGAGTGCCACGAGTACATCCCGGAGGGCGGCGGCGTCGGGGAGACCGGCAACCTCCTCATCAAGGTCGGGAAGCGCGGCCGCAAGCACGGCCTCGGCGTCGTCGGCATCAGCCAGCGCCCCGCGGACGTGAAGAAGGACTTCATCACGCAGGCGAACTGGCTCGTGTGGCACCGGCTCACGTGGGAGAACGACACGAAGGTCGTCGGCCGCATCGTCGGCAGCGAGTACGCCGACGACGTGGTCGACTTGGGGGACGGCGAGGCGTTCATCCAGACGGACTGGAGCGACGAGATGGTCCGACGGGTGCAGTTCAAGCGCAAGCGCACGTTCGACGCGGGCGCGACCCCCGGCCTCGACGACTTCGAGCGCCCCGACCTGAAGTCCGTCAGCGGGTCGCTGATGGAGGACCTCGGCGACATCACCGACCGCAAGCAACAGGAGCAGAACCGCGTCGAGGAACTCGAATCCAAGCTGGAGAACCGCGAGGAGCGAATCGCGGAACTGGAGTCCCAACTGGAGACCGCCCGCGACGTCTCCGCGGCGGCGCGGAAGATGGCGAACGCGCTCGCGCACGGCGACGCCGCCCCGCCGGAGGGCTACCAAGCGACCCTCCAGACGAAGAACGAGCACATCGACCGGCTTGAGGAGCGCGTTGACGAACTCGAAGCGAAAGTCGAGGACGGCGCCGCCGAAACTACGAAAGCCGACAACGAGGACGCGACCGAGGACGCCGCCGCGCCCGACCCCGAACCCGACCCCGAGCCGGCTACCGGCGGCGACGACCCGCGGGACGCGCTCGTGGACGCCGTGCAGGACCGGCTGCGGCGGCGCGGCGAGCGCAGCAAGCTCCGCGACGACGCGGACGCCGACGCCGCCCCGGACGCGTCCACGGCACCCGACGCCGAGACGGTCGTGGACCTCCTGCAGGCCCCGCCCGTGGTCACGCGCGTGAACGCGGCGCGCCGCGACTCGAAGTGCAACGACGACGCCGCGTGGCGCATCGCCTCCGAGCTCGCCACGAACCCGGGCGCGAGCGCCCACGACCTCGCGGCCGCCGCCGGCATCGACGTCGAACCCGTCCACACGCTCCTGCGGGAACTCCGCACACGCGACCTCGTCACGCGCGACGACCGCACGTACGCGTTCAACGCCGACCGGATGCGCACGCTCGTCGAGCACGACGACCCCTCGAAGCCCCGGACGGAACTGCGCGACCAGTGGGAGCCCTGACCGCGGCGAGCCAGTCCGTTTCATCAACACCTAAGCGACAGGCTATCGACCGCCCCCGTATGGCAACCGACAACGGAAGCGACACGTTCGATATCGGCGGCGAACTGACCGTCCACCGGCTCGGCTTCGGCGCGATGCGCATCACCGGCCCCGACGTCATCGGCTCCCCCGACGACGAGGCCAACGCCCGCGACGTCCTCCAGCACGCCGTCGACCTCGGCGTCGACTTCGTGGACACCGCCGACTCCTACGGCCCCGGCGTCAGCGAGCGCCTCATCCGGGAGGCCGGCATCACCGACGACGCCGTCGTCGCCACCAAGGCCGGCCTGCTGCGGAACGCCACCGGCGACTGGATTCCCCACGGCGACCCCGACTACATCAAGAATCAGGCGCTGGCGTCCGTCGACCGCCTCGGCGTCGACTCCATCGACCTCTACCAGTACCACCGCCCCGACCCCGACACGGACTTCGAGGACGCCGTCCACGCGTTCGCGGAGCTCAAAGACGACGACCTCGTCGACCACGTCGGCCTCAGCAACGTCTCCGTCGAGCAGCTGGAGACCGCCCGCGACATCGTCGACGTCGCCACCGTCCAGAACGCGTACAACGTCGTCGACCGCGAGTACGAGGACGTCCTCGAGGCCTGCGAGGACTACGACATCGGCTTCATCCCGTACTTCCCGATGGGCGGCGGCGACCTCGGCGAGCAGCAGGCCGACCTCGAAGCCGTCGCCGACGACCACGACGCGACCGTTCGGCAGGTCGCGCTCGCGTGGCTGCTCGACCACTCGCCCGTGACGCTGCCGATTCCCGGCACGTCCAGCGTCGACCACCTCGAAACGAACGTCGCCGCCAGCCACCTCGACCTCACGGCCGACGACCGCGCGCGCCTCGAATAGGGCGCGCGGTCACCGGTACCGCAGGACCGCCGCGACCGCGAGCACCAGTCCACCGGTGACGAACGTCCCGGGAATCGGGAGCACGAACAGGACCGCGCCGACCGCCAACGCGAGCGTGGTTGGTCGCACGCGTGGCTCCTCGGGTCGCTCACTGGTAGCCTTTCTGGCGGGAGAACGCAGTCGCTACGTGGTTCGTGAATAGTCGAAGAACGATTCGTCCTGCCCAGCGTCAAAGACGCTGGCCTGTCACCGAATTACAGCCGAGTGAGGTTCGTCGCGCGGGGGCCCTTCTCGGCCTCCTCGATGTCGAACTCGACTTCCTGACCTTCCTCGAGGTCCGGACCGCCGATGTCTTCCATGTGGAAGAACACGTCCTCGTCCGCGTCGTCAGTCTCGATGAATCCGTAACCGCCCGTGTCGTTGAAGAAGTCAACCGTACCGGTTGCCATTGCGACCAGAGAGAAGCGCCGCTCGTTGATAACCTTTGCGGGTGACTCCGGCGGTGGTCGCCAGCAGAACGAGTGGTGCTGTGCCGTCGAACGGCCCGCTGCGGCTGTCAGGGTGCGCAGATGTCGTGGAGGTCGTCGAGCCCGTCGATTTCCCACGTCGGCCACACGTTCAGCTCCCAGTCGCGGCGGTGGGGGCGGCGGATGAACGCCGAGTCGATGCCCGCGTTCTCCGCGGCGCGCACGTCCGACTCGTTGTCACCGACGAACAGCGCCGAATCGGCGTCGAGGTCCGCGAGCGCCTGGTCGATGTAGTGGGAGTTGGGCTTGCGCCGGCGCAGGCTCTCCACCGTCGGCTCGCGGCCGTACGCCGCGCCGAACAGGTCGTCGACGCCGAAGTGCTCCAGCACGAAGTCGACGGTCGCCTGCTGGTTCGAACTCACGACGCCCATCGAGACGTCCAAGTCGTGGAGCGTGTCGAGGTCGTCGTAGAGGGTCTTGCGGCCCTCCCGGACTTCCTCGTACTGGGCTTCCGCGGCGGTCTGGTCGCGCGTCGGCCAGAACTCGCCCGGCTTCAGTCCGTACCGGCTACAGACATCGCTGACGGTCTTCGGCGTCGCGCCGATGGTCATTTCCTCGATATCGTCGGGGTCGGGGTCGGTGACGCCGAACTGCTCGAACGTGTCCTCGGTCGCCGCCTGCAGCACGTCGTACCGCGTGCGGCCGACGAGGACGCCGTCGTTGTCGAACACGACGGTGTCGTAGGTCATACCCCTGCTTGGGGCGACACACTGATAAACGTTTCAGCGGCGAGACGCCCCGTTCCGGCCGCGAACCGCTCGCGTACGCGCCTGACTCCGGACGACCGTCCACACTCCGGGGTCGCCCGAACGCCGCCACTCGATTATGCGTCGGCGTCCGCGCCGAAGCGCGCGTGCCACCACGCCCACGCCACCAGCACCGCTTGGAACGGCAGCCGCGCCCACGCGACCGCGCGAGCCACGCCCTCCATTCCGTCGGGTGCGAGCTCGCCCGCCACGTCGTCGGTCACCGTGTAGACGTTCGCGGGAAACACCGCCACGAGGAGCGCCACGATGCCCCACGCCGACAGCCGGCGCGTCCGCTCGAACAACACGCCCACGCCGAGGCCGACCTCCGCCACCCCCGAGACGTAGACGAGTCCTCGCGGCGACGGCAGCGACGGCGGCACCACTCGTTCGAAGGACGTCGGTACGAGAAAGTGCAACACGCCCGCGACCACGTAGACCGCGCCCATCGCGTACCGCAGCGGCCGCTCGAATCGAGCCAGCGTCTGTCGAAGTCCGTTCATGGCTCCAGCGACGACCACTAGCCACATAGTAGCTGGTGCGTCCCGACGCGACGGAGCCCTCGCTGTCGAATTTAGTTCACAGGAAAATACCGCCTCCCCGATTTGAACGCCGTGAGACGTGCTCGCTTCGCTGCGCGCGACTCACGAGCTCAAATCGCGTCGGGACAGCGGATTCGAACGCTGGTCGCTACGCTCCTCGGTTAGAATCACAGAAGTGCCGCCTCCCCGATTTGAACGGGGGACAGCTCGATCTTCAGTCGAGTGCTCTCCCAGTCTGAGCTAAGGCGGCGCGCAATCGAGACGACGGCAGTTATAGGAAAAAGCGTTTCGAATCGCGCCGCGGCAGTGGGTCGGGTTCCGCGGTCAGGCTTCAACGTTCTTCTCGCAGTGCAGGCTACAGCGCACGTCGAGAGCGACGTGACGCCGCCGGTATTTTATGCAGATTCCAGTATGACTGTGGTATGACCGACGAGTTTCTGCGAGACGGCTTCCGGAAGGTCACGGGACCGATCGAACACTGGCTGACGACCTATCACACGGGCTACTGGGGATTCCGGCCGGACAAAGAGGAGGCATGGCGGAATATCGCGGAGGGGGAAGTCTTCGTCTTCCACGCCTCGAACTCGAAGTTTCTCGATGTTCCCAAGAGTCGGGTTCGGGAAGCGGGCGCTGGTGTCATCGGTATCGGTCGCGTCGGCGCGAAGAGCACGAAGAGCGAGCCAGCGTGGTGGGAAGAACTCCACAGCGATGGCGAATACCCGTTCTTGATTCACTTCTCGGAGATCCACTGGTTCGGAGACACGGATGCGATCCGTGACGTCCCCGTCGCCGACAAGTCCCTCGAAGAGATGGTGGAGGATGTCCACGCGCTCGGCGAGAACAAGATCACGTTCGGCGAGATGAAAAACCGCACGGGATACCAGATTCCTCCGCAAGGGTCTCCGACCGGTGTTTCCCAACCGGAGAAACTCTTCCCGCTTCTCGTCGAGCGAATCCGTGGTGTCGAACCGGACGACCACGAAGTCCCTAACGAGGGAGACACAGAAGCTACTGAGGCGGTGAGCGTCCGGTCGCGCTCTCGGGATCGAGACCTCGACGGTGAACGGGATACACCCGCGGAGGTAACCTACGAGACCTCCGTCGAACAGACGATGAACGGGTGGATCGAACACGAACACGCACTCGACACGTTCGAAGACGAACTCGTGGACGCTGACTTTGAGGCCGGTGAAACCGACCGGAGCGACCTGCTCGCGTGGCGTGACGGCGATGTTGTCCTCGCAGAAGCGAAGTCGATTCACGACGGGAACGAGCGAGGCCAGATTCGGAAGGCTCTCGGCCAACTACACGAATACAGCTACTTCGACGTTCAACAGAACGAAACGAGGGCCAGCAAGGACCTGACGAGGATTCTCCTGCTCACTCATCGGCCATCCGAGGAATACCGTGAATTCTTGACTGCACTGCAGAACGACGGAATCCTCACGCTCTGGGTCGATGAATTCAGCGTAGAAGGGCTCTCGGAGTCGATGGAACACCTCGAACAGCTACTGGAGTAGCGCTACTGCCACTTCTCCAGTGACTCGTTGATGTCTGCGACGGTCTCGTCGTCGAATCGTTGTTCGTTCTCTCTCATTTTCTCGTCTACCGCTTCGAGCAAATCCACGTCTAGCTGGTTCGCCAACCCGATGAGGTAGATTAGAACGTCCGCCATTTCGTCGCGGATGTCTTCCACGAGGTCCGGGTTGTTCCGGATGGCTTCACTCGGAGGGTTGTCTATCCAGAGGAAGTTTTCCACCAACTCGTTTGCCTCGACAGAGATCGCTTGCGCAAGATTCTGTGGCGTGTGGAATCTCTCCCAGTCCCGATCCCGAACGAACTCCCGGTAGCGATCACTCAACTCGCTCAGACGCGTGTTGTCTCTCATCGCCGTCGAATCGGCGCTGTCCAATCAAAAGACTATCTCAGACCGCTGTCGTTCGTCGCAGAAACTGAGTGGGTTCGGGCGGATTCGAACCACCGACCTCGGCCTTGTAAAGGCCGCGTCATAACCAGCTAGACCACGAACCCTCGTTCGAGAGCAGTCGGGCCGCGGCCTAAACGGTTTCCTTTCGGCGGAACGCCCAAATCGCGGGCGGTCGTAGCCGGGGTATGGTCGGGCGCACGCTCGCGGTCGTCTGCTTGCTCGTGGTCGCCGGCTGCGCGGGGTTCCCCGGTGGGGGCGCGTCGGCGCCGGGGACCGCGACCGAGGCGGGGAACGCGACGCAGGTGTTCGTCGCCGACGAGGACGGCACCGAACTCGGGAACGTCACGGTCGAGGTCACAGACACGCAGAGCGAGCGCTACACGGGGCTGAGCGAGCACGAGTCGCTCGGCCCCGACGCGGGGATGTTGTTCGTCTACGACAGCGAGGCCAGTCACGCGTACGTGATGCGGTCGATGGCCTTCCCCATCGACATCGTGTACGTGGGCGCGAACGGCCGCATCACGTCGATTCACCACGCGCCCGTCGAAGAAGACAACGAGGACCTCACGCGGTACCGCGGCGTCGGCAGGTGGGTGTTGGAGGTGCCCTACGACTGGACGACCGAGCACGGCGTCGAGGTCGGGGACCGGATTCGAATCGAGGCGTAGCACGCGGTACCGGCGTGTTTCGATTCGTAGGGAAGTGCTTTTGTCGGGCCGACACTTCTCCCAACGAGAATGAGTACCGCGACAGAAGACGACGACCCCTTCGAGGAGCAACGCGAAGAGGTCGACAACGCGATGTACCGCCTGTTCGACGCGTACGGGCGGGACAACTGGGTGGCGGCGTTGGTCGGCCTCGTCGCCAGCATCTTCGCTCGCGTGCTCGACCTCGTGCCCGCCATCATGCTCGGGTACGCCGTCGACGCGCTGACGCAGGGGCGGTCGTTCCTCCCGTTCCTCCCGGCGTCGCTGCGGCCCGCGACGCGCACGCAAGAACTGTACGCCGCGGTGGCGACCATCGCCGGCGCGTTCCTCGTCGGCGCGGCGTTCCACTGGCTGCGAAACTGGGGGTGGAACTCCTTCTCCCAGCACATCCAGCACGCCGTCCGCACCGACACCTACGACAAGATGCAGCGCCTGAACATGGACTTCTTCGCCACCAAGCAGACCGGCGAGATGATGTCCATCCTGTCGAACGACGTCAACCGCTTGGAGCGGTTCCTCAACGACGGGATGAACTCCGTGTTCCGGCTCTCCGTGATGGTGGTGGCCATCGGCGTCGTGCTGTTCCTCTACAACTGGCAGCTCGCGCTCATCACGATGCTGCCGGTGCCCATCATCGCGTGGTTCACGTACCGCTTCGTGAAGGCGATTCAGCCCCAGTACGCCGACGTGCGTTCGTCTGTCGGCCACCTGAACTCGCGGCTGGAGAACAACCTCGGCGGCATCCAAGTCATCAAGACGTCGAATACGGAGTCCTACGAGTCCGAGCGCGTCGAGGGCGTCTCGCAGGAATACTTCGACGCGAACTGGGGCGCCATCACCATCCGCATCAAGTTCTTCCCGGCGCTGCGCATCATCTCCGGCGTCGGCTTCGTGCTGACGTTCCTCGTCGGCGGCTACTGGGTGCTCGTCGGCCCGCCGCCGCTGATGTCCGGCTCGCTGTCCGCCGGTGAGTTCGTCGTGTTCATCCAGCTCAGCCAGCAGTTCGTCTGGCCGATGGCGCAGTTCGGCCAAATCATCAACATGTACCAGCGCGCGAAAGCGTCCAGCGAGCGCATCTTCGGGCTGATGGACGAGCCCGCGCGCATCGAGGAGAACCCGGACGCCGCGGAGCTCGACGTCGACGACGGCGGCGTCGTCTACGACGACGTGTCGTTCGGTTACGACGACGAGCCCATCGTTGAGGACATCGACTTCGAGGTCGAGGGCGGGAACACGCTCGCGCTCGTCGGCCCCACGGGCGCCGGCAAGTCCACGGTGCTGAAGCTCCTGTTGCGGATGTACGACGTCGACGGTGGCGAAATCCGCATCGACGGACAGGACATCTCCTCGGTGACGCTGCCGAGCCTCCGCCGGCACGTCGGCTACGTCAGCCAAGACACGTTCCTGTTCTACGGCACGGTCATGGAGAACATCGAGTACGGGACCTTCGACGCCGACCGCGAGGACGTCGTGGAAGCTGCGAAGGCCGCGGAGGCCCACGAGTTCATCACGAACCTCCCCGACGGCTACGACACGAAGGTCGGGGAGCGCGGCGTGAAACTCTCCGGGGGCCAGCGCCAGCGCGTCGACATCGCGCGGGCCATCCTCAAGGACCCCGAGATTCTGATTCTCGACGAGGCCACCAGCGACGTCGACACCGAGACGGAGATGCTGATTCAGCGCAGCCTCGACCGCCTCACGGAGGACCGCACCACGTTCTCCATCGCGCACCGCCTCTCAACCATCAAGGACGCCGACAAGATTGTCGTCCTCGAAGGCGGCGAAATCGTCGAGCGCGGCACCCACGACGACCTGCTCACGCAGGACGGCCTCTACGCGAACCTCTGGGGCGTGCAGGCCGGCGAAATCGACGAACTCCCCGACGAGTTCATCGAGCGCGCCGCCGAGCGCACCGCCGACGTCGATGTCGACGACGCGGACGGCGACGACTAGCTCGCCGGAGGCCGAGCCTACAAAGTGGGGGCGTGCGTTGGGCCGCGTATGCGACTCGCGGACGCGACGTGGACGGACGCCGACGCGCTCGACACGAACCTCGCCGTGCTCCCGGTCGGGAGCACGGAACAGCACGGCCCGCACGCGCCGCTGGGCACCGACCACGTCACCGCCGAGACCGTCGCCGAGACCGCGGCGTCGAACTACGACCGCGAGGTCGTGGTCGCGCCGCCGCTGACCGTCGGCGTCTCCGAGGAGCACCGCCAGTTCACGGGGACGCTGTGGGTCTCCCCGGAGACGTTCCGCGCGAACGTCCGCGAAGTGACCGCGAGCCTCGCTAGCCACGGCTGGGACCGCGTCGTCGTGGTGAACGGCCACGGCGGCAACGTCCCCGCGCTCGGCGAGGCCTGCCAGCGCGTCACCCGCGACGGCGACGCGTACGCGGTGCCGTTCACGTGGTTCGACGCCGTCGGCGACCACAGCGACGACATGGGCCACGCCGGACCGCTGGAGACCGCGTTCCTCCGGCACAGCCACCCGAAGCTCGTCCGCGAGGACCGCGTCGAGGAGGCCAGCGACGGCGCCAGCGACGGCTGGGGGGAGTGGCAGTTGCACGTGAACCTCGCCGTCGACAGCGCGGAGTTCACGGAGAACGGCGTCGTCGGCGACCCCGCCGCGGGCGACGCCGACCGCGGCGAAGAACTGCTGTCGCTGGCCGCGGACGCCCTCTGCGACCTACTGGACGCGGTCGCGGACCGCGACCCGAGCCGGCCGCCGCACAAGTAGCGCTACTCTGCTTCGTCGCCGTCCTCGTCTTCGCCGCTCTCGCCGTGGGCGTCTTCGAGCGCGGAGCGCAGCGCCGGCACCGTGGACGCGAGCTCGCCGACCTGCTCGCGGGCGGTCTCGATGTCCGCGAGCACGTCCTCGACGGCGTCGATTTCCGACTTCAAGTCGTCGGCGTCCTCGAAGGCGTCCGCGCGCTCGCCCACCACGAACGCCTTCTTCGCGTCCCGGAGGTGGGACTCGACGTCCTCGGCGTCCAGCGCCGACCGGAGCGCGTTCAGCACGCCGAGCGTGTTGTCCGCCTCGACCGCCCAGACGTCGTCGGCCGCGGGCAGTTCCGCGCGAGCGGCCGCCAGCGCGTCCTCCACGTCCGCGCGCATCTCCTCGGCGGCCTCCCCGAACAGTTCGTCGTCGTCCAGCGATGATTGGCTCATGTCCCGTGGTTCGCCCGCATCCGGCTTAAAAGCCCGCCCCGGAGCGGACGCGTACGCGGCTCGCTCGCCGCTCACTCACGCTGGCCAGTCGCTCGTGCCCGCCGGTCACTCCACGCTCGCCAGCTCCATCAGCGGGTAGCCGTCCTGCATCGCCATCTCCGCGACGACTTCTTTCCCTTCGTAGTCGATGACGACCTCGACCTCCATGTACTCGCCCGTCAGCTCCGTGTAGCCGTGGTCCGTGTCCAGCTTCTCCGTGAGGATGTCCACCGTCACGGCCTCGCAGAACGGCTGGTTCTCGATGGACTCCTCGACGGCCGTCTCCAGACTCGGCGCGCTCTCGGGGCTCACCGGCGTCCCCGCGAACTGGTGGTAGAGCGCGCCGAACTTGATGCCCGCCTCGAAACACGCCTGCTGGGCGTCGGTTGCCATACCGGACGCTCGGCCGGCCGCGGCTAATCGTTGTCGCCTCCCGCTCGCCGCCGGAACCGCACCTTTCATTGCGGCGCTCGTCCAGACTCACAATCGAATGGACGAGCCGGTTCTCCTCACTGGCGCCGCGGGCCGCGTCGGGCAGGCCATCCTCGACGGCCTCGGCGACGACTACGACTGGCGGCTGTTCGACCGCGAACCCCCCACGGGCGACACCGACCACGAGGTCGTCGTCGGCGACGTCACCGACGCGGACGCCGTCCGCGAGGCCGTCGACGGCGTCGCCGCGGTCGTCCACCTCGCGGGCGACCCGCGCCCCGAAGCGCCGTGGGAGAGCGTCCTCCGGAACAACATCGACGGCGCACAGACCATCCTCGACGCCGCCGTCGACGCGGGCGTCGAGAAGTTCGTGTTCGCGTCCTCGAACCACGCCGTCGGCAACTACGAGCCCGAGCGCAAGCCCGACCTCTACCGCGAACACGACGACTTCCGCCTCGACGGCACGGAGCTCCCGCGGCCCGGCAACCTCTACGGCGTCTCGAAGGCCGCCGGCGAGACGCTCGGCCGGTACTACCACGACGAACACGACCTCTCGTTCGTCGCGGTCCGCATCGGCAACCTCACCGAGGGCCACCCACCGATCGACTACGAGCGCGGCCAAGCCATGTGGCTCTCTCACCGCGACTGCGCGCACCTCTTCGACTGCTGTCTCAGCGCAGACTACGGCTACGAAATCGTCTACGGCATCTCCGACAACGACCGCAAATACTACTCGCTGGAGCGCGCCCGCGAGGTCTTGGGCTACGACCCGCGGGACAACTCCGCGCACTGGGACGGCGACGAGCACGTCGCCTGACCTCGCCCGCCCTCCTCGGAGCGCGACGATTCCCTCGCGTAATCGCCCGATAGCGGACGCTTCGCGGCGTCACTCGGTGGGATGGATTTATACGTGTGAGTGAACAACTCACCCGTATGCGACACCCCGGACTCAAGCTACGGATGGCCGTCGTCGGTGCCATCCTCTTCGCGTTCTACTCGGTGGCAGTGGCCGCCGCGTGGTTCTTCTTCGGGCAGTCCAACACTATCCTCGGCATCGCCCTCCTCGGCAGCGTCCTGCTGGTCGGCGTCCAGTACAAGATCGGGAAGTGGTCGGCGCTGCGGAGCGTCGGCGCCGAGGACTTGGACGAACGGGAGTACCAGCAGATTCACCAGTTCGTCGAGAAGGTCTGCCGCGAGAAGGACATGAAAAAGCCCGCCCTGAAAATCGCCAACATGGGCGTGCCGAACGCGTTCGCGGTCGGCCGCCGCGGCGACGGCACGGTCGTCATCTCCCGCGAACTCATCCAGTTGCTCGAACGCGACGAGCTCGAAGGCGTCATCGCCCACGAGCTCGCGCACATCGACAACCGCGACGTCGTCATGATGGTGCTCGGGCAGGGCATCGCCTCCATCGTCGGCATCGTCGCCCAGTACGTCGTCCTCTTCACTGGGGACAACGACCTCGCGGACTTCTTCCTCGCCATCGTCGTCGGCAACATCGTGCAGTTCGTCGTGATGCTGTTCGTGCTCGCCATCTCCCGCTACCGCGAGTACGTCGCCGACGCCGACGCTAAGCGCGCCATCGGGCAGGGCGAACCGCTCGCTCGCGCGCTCGAAAAGATTCACCAAGGCAACCAACAGAGCCAGCAGGCGTCCCAGACCACGCAGCGCGGCCGTGGCCGCGGTCGCGGCCGCGGGCGTGGTAGCCGCGGCGACGACGGCGTCGACCAGCAGGTGAGCGCGCTCTGCATCGACAACCCCAGCCGGGGCGCCCTCCAGAAGCTCGTCTCCACGCACCCGCCGATGGAGAAGCGCATCCAGCGCCTCCGCTCGTAGATGGCCGACCTCCGCGCGCTCCTCGCGGTCGTCCTCGGCGCCGCCCTCGGCGTCGCGATGCTTCTCGCGCCGCGGACGGTGGTCCGCCTCTCCGTGTTCACGCGCCCGACCCGCGGCCGCCGCGGCGACTACGGCACCGACCCGTCCGTCCCCGACGCGTGGGCGTGGGTGGTGCGCGCGCTCGGCGTCGCGTGTCTCGGTGTCGCCGCGGTCGTCGCCTACCAGACGTACGCCTAATCGAACAGGCCCGCGACGTCCTCTTCTCGGCGCTGCCGCCGCTGGACGTGCTGGCGGAGCCGCGTCGCCACGAGCGCGCGCCGCTCGGCCTCGGTGACGAAGTCACAGAGCAACACGCCGTACTCGTTCAGCTCCCCGTCAGCGAGTCCCTCGCGGGCGTACTCCGCGCCCGCTTCAAGCACGTCCTCGTCGTAGCCCAGCGCGTCGCCGAGCGCGACCGCCGCCTCCACGCCCGCCGGCGCGTCCAAGTCCGCTAAGTCGAGTGCGCGGCCGTCGCACGTCAACAGCGGCGGCGACGCGCGCTCGACGCGCTCCGGGTCGCTCCCGAGCGCGGCCACGTACGCCCGCACCGCGTCGACGTTCACACCGCGGTAGTCCGCGGGGAGGTCGGCAAGGTACTCGCCGGCGCTCTCGCAGAGCCCGACCGCGCCCGCCCAGTTCCGGTCGCGGGCGTGGTGGATTGCCGCCGAGAACTGGATGAGCCCGTGCAGCAGTCGCTCGTCGCGTCCGTCGTCGAGGCCGAGCCACTCCCGCTCCCACGCGTCGTGGGCGGCGTGGTAGCGGCCGGCGTTGTGAACCGCGATTCCCGCGCGCAGCGCCGCGTCCATACCTCGGGTTCGCCCGCCGCACGCAAACGCGTTTCGTCAGGCGCTGTCCATCGACGCCGGCCACGGCCGCACGTACGGCAGCCGCTTCGTCAACAGGTACGCGCTCTTCCGGGCCGCGCCCTTCGCGTACTGGCGCGCGCTCCGGTGAATCGGCGTCCGCTTCCCCCGGATGTCCGTCTCGCCCGCGCGCAGCGCCGCCAGCACGGTTTCGGTCGGAATCTCGCTGGCCGGCGTCCCCGGGTCGACGCCCGGGAGCGCGACCTCCGTGTACGCCCGGCCGACGTTCCGAATCGAGTGCGCGTCGCTGGCGCCGAACCGCGGGTAGCCGTGGCGCTGCGCGAACTGCCGCGCGCGGCGGTTCCGGTAGCCCGTGAACACCATCGAGTTGTACACCTCGATGCCGTCGCACGCCCCGAGGTTCCGCCGCCGAACCCCGTGGCGGCTCCGCTGGAACGGGTGCGGGACGACCGCCACCCCGCCCTGCTCGCGGATGCCCTCCACGGTCGTCTCGAACGTTTGCCCGCGCTCCGGGCGCTCCGTGACCCCGAGCGCCAACACGTGCCCCGCCGCCGTCGACACCTCCACGCCGGGAATCCCGACTAGCCCGTACTCGGGCGCCAATTCCGCCGCCCGCAGCGACTCCTCGATTTCGTCGTGGTCGGTCACCACCACGCCGTCGAGGCCGATGTCGCTGGCGTGTTCGAGGATGAGCTCCACGGGCTCGTTGGCGTCGTACGACCCCTCCGAGTGCACGTGCGGGTCGATCGCCAGCACCGGCCGGTCGTCGCTCATGCTCCCCCCGTACTCGGTCCACGGCTAAGAACTTCCTGCCCGAATCGCGCGCCGTCAGCGACAAAAGCATCGCTCACGGGCGTTGTTCGGAGCGAGAACGTGCGGACGGCGTCGCCGAGCTTGCTCGGCGGCTCAGCAGACCCCGGTCTGCTGGCGTCCACGCGAACGGAGTGAGCGTGGGCTCGTCGGACGTGATGAACGTAGTGAAGAGCGTCCGGACGGCGATTTGAACTGGGAGCGACGTTCCGGTTCGCCTCGCTTCGCTCGGCTGCACGGGCTGCGACGCTCTCGCTCAAATCGCCTGACGGAACTACGGGACTGCACGACGCGAGCGGCACGGCGGTCGCTCGCGGTCGTGGCATCGGAAGAAGTTACGTCCGGACGGTGATTTGAACGGTGGCGAGACTCACTGCGTTCGTCTCGCTCGCTCAAATCGCCTCGACGCGAATACGCCCGAAACGACGCGAGCGACACGGCAGTTGCTCACGGGCGTTGTTCGGGGAGAGAGAACGTCCGGACGGCGATTTGAACGCCGGTCCCTGGCTCCGCAAGCCAAGAGGATAGTCCACTACCCTATCCGGACTCACTCTGTCGTAGCCCCGACTTACGTAAAGCGGTTACGATTCGGGGTCCAGCCGTCGGGCCACAGATTCAACCCGGATGGCGCGCCACCTGCACTCGTGCCACCGACAATCGACGGACGGAGACGGCGTAATTCGGCAAGGACAACGCTTATGCGCGGCTCGCGTCTGGAGTGAACTACGATTATGGGCGACGACATCGAGGACGTCTACGGGGACCTCGATACCGACGTGTCCCTCGAGGAGTTCCGGGACGCCGTCGAGTCGAAGGTCGAACAGATGGGCGGACTGGCCGACGAGGAGACGGCCGCCATGCTCATCGCCCACGAGCTCGAGGACGGCGAGGTCAACGGCGTCGCCGACATCGAACCGGAGATGGACGAGGTGAAGTTCATCGCGAAGGTGACCAGCATCGGCGACGTGCGGACGTTCGAGCGCGAGGACGACGACGAGAACCCCGAGGGCCGCGTGGTGAACGTCGACGTCGCCGACGAGACCGGCAGCGTCCGGCTGTCGCTGTGGGACGAGCAGGCCGAGGGCGCGAAAGACCAACTGGAGGTCGGCGACGTGCTCCGCGTGAAGGGCCGCCCGAAGGACGGCTACAACGGCATCGAGGTCAGCGCCGACCAAGTGGAGGTGGACAACGACGAGGACGTCGACGTGCAGGTACAGGACGAGTACCGCGTCGAAGACCTCTCGCTTGGTATCTCGGACGTGAACCTCACGGGCGAAGTGCTCGGCACCGAGGACGTGCGGACGTTCGACCGCGACGACGGCAGCGAGGGGCGGGTGTCGAACGTCGTGCTCGGCGACGAGACGGGGCGCGTGCGCGTGACGCTGTGGGACGAGCAGGCGGAGACGGCGACGGAACTCTCCCAAGGCGAGGTCGTCGAGGTCGTGGACGGCTACGTCCGCGAGCGCGACGGCAGCCTCGAACTCCACGTCGGCGAGCGCGGCGCGGTCGAGCCCGTCGACGCGGACGTGGCGTTCGTGCCGGACACCACGACAATCGACGCCCTCGAACTCGACGACGTGGCCGACATCGCGGGCGTGATTCGCTCGGCGGACCCCAAGCGCACGTTCGACCGCGACGACGGCAGCGAGGGCCAAGTCCGGAACGTGCGCGTCCAAGACGACACGGGCGACATCCGCGTGGCGCTGTGGGGCGACAAGGCCGACCTCGACGTCGGTCCCGGCGACGAGGTGGCGTTCGTGGACGTGGAGATTCAGGACGGCTGGCAGGACGACATCGAGGCGTCCGCGGGCTGGCAGTCCTCGGTTATCCCGCTCGCGGACGGCGCGACCACGGGCGACGACGCCGACGACGGCCCCACTGGCCTGTCGGCGTTCGAGGACGGCAACGACCCCAGCGCCGACAGCGCGTCCAGCGAGGACGACGAAGACGGCGACGCGGACGCCGACGACGGCGAGGAGGTCGAGTTCACGGGCGTCGTCGTGCAGGCCCAGAACCCGGTCATCCTCGACGACGGCGAGGAGACCGTCAGCGTCGAGACCGACGCCGACGTCACGCTCGGGCAGGAGGTCACCGTCCGGGGACTGCTCCGGGACGGCCGCCTGCGCGCCGAAGAACTCCACTAACCCTCTTCGCCCGCCGCGGGCGACGGATTCTCGTTTTCACGTTCGTGGAGGTTTCCGTCCCAACGGAAACAGTTAAGCGTGCGACAGCCACGCGTTGACGCATGAGCGTCGAACTCCCGTTCGCGCCGGTCGACACCATCATCCGGCGACACGCGGGTGACTTGCGGGTGAGCGCCGACGCGGCAGAGGAACTCGCACGGCGCATCCAGCGCCGCGGCGCATCGCTCGCGGCGGTCGCCGCCGAACGCGCCGCCGACGACGGTCGGAAGACCCTGATGGCGGCGGACTTCGGCGTCACGGAGGTGCCCGACGCGGACGCCCTCACGCTGCCGGTCGCGCCCGTCGACCGCATCGCGCGCCTCGACCTCGACGACCGGTTCCGCGTCTCCAAGGACGCCCGCGTCGCGCTCGCGGACCGCTTGGAGTCGTACGCCGCCGACGCAGCCGACGGCGCCGCCGTGCTCGCCGAGCACGCCGGCCGACGCACCGTACAGGCCGAGGACGTCCAGACGTACTTCCAGCTCGTGGAATGAGATTCGGGTTCAGCGAGACGTGTCTCGCACACGACCCCGGGCCGCGCCACCCCGAGAGCCCCGACCGGCTGCGCGCCATCAAGCGCGGGCTCGCCAAGCGCCACAGCGTCTCCTACGAGGACGCCGCGCCCGCCACCGAGGCCGACGCCGCCGCGGTCCACGACCCCGACTACGTCACCGAGATTCGGGAGTTCTGCGAGAGCGGCGGCGGCGACTGGGACCCCGACACGACTGCCGTCGAGGAGACGTGGCCGGCCGCGCTCGCCAGCGCGGGCCTCGCCAAGGACGCCACGCGCGCGGCTGTCAACGGCGCGGACGGCCGGAACACGCCGTTCGCGCTCGGCCGGCCGCCCGGCCACCACGCCGTCCACGACGACGCGATGGGCTTCTGCTTCCTGAACAACGCGGCGGTCGCCGCCCAGTACGCCCTCGACGACCTCGGCGCGGAGCGCGTCGCCATCTTCGACTGGGACGTCCACCACGGTAACGGCACGCAGGACATCTTCTACGACCGCGGCGACGTCTTCTACGCCTCGATTCACGAGGACGGCCTCTACCCGGGGACCGGCGACGCCGACGAGCACGGCGAGGGCGACGGCGCCGGGACGACGCTGAACGCGCCGTTCCCCGCCGGCTCCGGGGACGCCGACTACTGCGCGGCGTTCGACGAACTGCTCGAACCCGCAATCGTCGACTTCGACCCGGACGTGTTCCTCGTGAGCGCGGGCTTCGACGCCCACCGCCACGACCCGATTTCGCGGATGCACGTCACCACCGAGGGCTACGGCCTGCTCGCGGACCGCGTCCGGTCGCTGGCGGACGCCACGGACGTCGCGCTGGCGTTCGTGCTGGAGGGCGGGTACAGCCTCGACACGCTCGCGGACGGCATCGGCATGGTCCACGAGACGTTCGACGGCCGCGAGCCTGTCGGCCCCGACGACGACGACGTCAGCGACGGCGTCCGCGACCTCCTCGACGGCATCCGCGCCGACCACCCCGGACTCTGAGGCGCCCTCAGACGGTCGGCTCGAAGTACGCCGCCAGTTCCGTTCCGAAGCCGTCCGCGAGCGACGCGACCTCGTCGCCGGCGAGCACGTCGTAGTCGCCGGCTTCGACCACCGACTCGACGTGCGCGCCGAGCGCCACGTCCCCGAGCTTCTGTTGGACGAACTCGCGTGCGGTCCTCACTTCTCGCTCGCGCTCGACGACGTACCGGTCGCCGTCGAGGAACGGGCCGGCGGCGTCGCCGTCCGCGTACTTCTCGTAGAACCCCTGCGCGTGCCCGCCGACGTGCACGGGCGGCCCCTCGTGGCGCTCGACCGCGGGCAGCTCGCTCACCGACAGCTCCGCGAACAGGACCGCGCGGTCGTCGGCCCACGTCGCCGCGCGCAGCACCTCGAACCCCTCGATTTCGAGGCCGCGCACGAGCCCGTCCCGCGAGCGGTACAACTGTGGGTAGAGTTGGTCCTCCACGAGGTCCGGCGCGTCGAAGACCACCGCCAGCGGCGTCGTCTCGCGCGCATCGACGTGCTCGCGGACCTCCGCTGCGCTCAGCGGGTCGGGCGTCGCCGGCTCGAACATCGATTCCTCGGGCTCCGCGAGGAACTCTCGGGCGTGGTGCTGGACGCGCGCGACGTTCTCCGCGGAGACGACCGCCGCGACGTTGCGCTCGGGGTCGGTCGGGTCCACGACCACCAGCGGGTCGTCGAACGTCGCTTCCGCGTGGTCCTCGGGGTCGAGGACCACCGGTGGCTTCCAATCTCGAACCGCGGCCAGCGTCTCCCGAAAGCCGCCGTACTCCAACACGAGTAATTCGGTGAGGTAGCCCGAGAACCCCTGCGTGCGGAGGTCGCTGCCGTACGCCCCGATTCCCTTCAGAAACTGCTTGAACAGCCGCACGTCTCCGGCGTCGGCGTCGCTCAGGCGCTCGTCGAGGTACGCGTTGTGGAACGGCGTGCGGTCGACCGCCGACTGGATGTCGGTCGCGTCCTCCAGCCGGTAGCACGGCACGAGGTCAACGTCGTACCCCTCGAATGTCCCCTTCACGTAGGGGTGTTCGGCGTACTCTTCGCGTCCGTTCGGCAGCACCGCGTTGCCGACTTCGAGGCCGTACTCCTGCAACTGCTCGCGGGGCACGTCGGCGGGGAACCGCACGAACAGGTCGATGTCACGGTCGCCCGCCACCCACGTCCCGCGCGCCGTGCTCCCGACCTGCAGCACGTCCGCCTCGACCGGAAGCTCCGCGATGGCGTCCCGCGCGCGGTCGGCGAGCCGCTCGGCCGCCGCCGCGAGCGCGCGCCGCTCGTCCGCCGTCGGGTCCACGCGCTCGCGAACGGCGTCGACGACCGACTCGAAGTCGCTCATGGCGCCGGATTCGGACGGCCGAACCTAAGCCGTGTCGATGCCCGAGCCTGCTGGCGAAACGAAAGCCATTTCAAAACGCACCGGATAGAAACGGGTGCGAGCCGCCATAGCTCAGTTGGTAGAGCACCTGGTTGTTACCCAGGTTGTCCCAGGTTCGAGCCCTGGTGGCGGCGCTTCTCCCACACTCACTCGCGGAGCGTCGGCTCCGCGACGAGTTCTCGCGTAGTCGCCGCAAGGGCTCGCGCGGCGTCGCCTGCGGTGAAATCCCGACAGGCTAAAGGTTCGGCCACGGGAAGCCGTGTGCGAGGGGCCTTAGCTTAGTCTGGTTCAAAGCCCCCGGCTCATATCGGCGTCCGTCCCCGGGCGGGTGTCGTGGGACACCGGGTGAGCGGTGGTTCAAATCCGCCAGGCCCCATGCAGGTGTCGCTCGCTGCGGCGAGCGACGACGAATCGGCTGGCGGATTTGCACTCCGTCACGAGCGGTAGCGAGTGACGATAGTTCAAATCCGCCAGGCCCCACGTTTCTGTGACGACGGCGCGCAGCGACGCGCGTGTCGCTGCGCGCGTCTGTCTGGTGACCGGGGCAGCGGATTTGCACCCGAGAAGACGAGCGGCAGCGAGTCTTCGCTCGGTTCAAATCCGCCACACTCCGAACGTCAGCGCTTCAGAGGTCGCTCTCGCGCATGATGCGGCGGCCGGAGGCTTCGAGGCGGTCGAGGTGGTTCTGCGCGGTGGGGTTGTGGATGAGGCCGTTGCGCTTGACGATGTTGCCGTCCACGAGGACGGTGTCGACGTTCTCGATGCCGGACTGGAAGACGACGGTCTCGACGGGGTTGTGGGAGGCGGCGGTGTTGAGGTCGTCGGCGTCGATGACGGTGATGTCCGCGCGCTTGCCGGGCGTGATGCTCCCGATTCGGTCGTCGAGGCCGAGCGCCCGCGCGCCCTCGATGGTGGCGAATTCGAGCGCGCGGTGGGCGGTCAGGGAGACGTCCTGTAGCTGCTCGCCGGCTTCGACGGTGGGTTGGTTGTCGAGGCCGCGCTGGACCTGCAGCGCCATCCGGTTCTGGGTGAACATGTCGTCGCTGACGTTCGAGACGATGTCGACGCCGACCGAGGGGGTCGCGCCGGCGTCGATGGCGTCGCCGAGCGCGGGCATCCCCATCCCCATCTGGAGTTCGACCTCGGGGGTCGTGGAGACGGAGCCGCCGGAGTCGCCGATGAGCTGGAACTCCTCGTCGGTGAGGCGGTTGCCGTGGACGTAGTTGAGGTCGTCGCCGAGCAGGCCGAGTTCGTCGAGCTTCGAGACGCCGCCCGAACCCAGCGACCCGATGTGCATGGAGGCCGGGATGCCGAGTTCGCGAGCCAGTTCGATGTCCTGCGTGACGACCTCGTCGGTGGAGTAGTCGGGGCCGCGAATCCCCATGCCGAGCGTGAGCAGGCCGTCGTCGCTGGGGAAGCGTTCCTCGTGGAGCCGCCGGATGTCGTCGGGGTGGGGTTCGGAACTGTTGCTCCACCACTTCGCGCTGTCGTCGCCGGGCGGGCCGTGGACGAACAGCGAGCGGATGCCCGCGTCCGCGAGCCCGTCGATTGCGCGGTCGGTGTGGTCGGGCGTGTTGGCGATGTGGAACCAGTCGAGGACGGTCGTGGTGCCGGCGTTGAGCTGCTGGACGGCGCCGAAGAGGTTCCCGAGGTAGGCGTCCTCGGGGCGGTAGTGGCTGCTGATTTCCCCGAGCATCTTCTCGAGGTATTCGAGGAACGACCAGTTCCCGGCGACGCCGCGCACGCCGGCCTCCCACGTGTGGAGGTGGGCGTTCACGAACCCGGGAACGACGACGGAATCGCTGGCGTCCACCACGTCCGCCGCGGGCGCGTCGATGCCGCTGCCGATGGCGTCGATTTCGCCGTCGCGGACGAGGATGTCGGCGTCCCGGAGGATGCCGCGGTCGGGGTCGACCGTGATGACGGTCCCGCCCTCGACGAGCACCGTGTCGCCGTCGCTCGCGCTGTCCTCGCTGTCGCTGCCGCGGTCCATCACGGCGCTCCCGACGGACGCGAAGGAGACGCCCGCGAGCGTCGCGCCGCCGAGCTTGAGGTAGTTCCGCCGCGAGACTCCCGTGTCGTCGTCTGCGTCGTTCGCCATACGGTGTGTCGTAGCGGGCGGACGCGCAAAGCGACTCGTTCGGAATGTGCCGAACGCGTCGCCGCGCGCGGTCAGGAACTGGAGGCCAGCGGCGCGCGGTTCGACGGCGGCGTGCCGTCCCGGAGGTACGCCTTCGCCAGCCACGCCTCGGCACGCGTGACGCGGTACTGCAGGGTCGACGTGGGGATGTCCTCCGCGCTCGCAATCTCTTGGAGGGACGCCTGCCGGGGCTGCTCGTAGTAGCCGTACTCGACGGCGAGCTCGACGGCTGCGCGCTGCTCGGCCGGCAGCTCCGCCGGGGTCGGGTCGCGGTCGGGCCACTCGGGGCCGTGCTCCACGCGGTCGAGTTCGAGCGTCAGACCGTCGAGGAGGTTCCGCTCCAGTTCCGCGTACACTTCGCTCATCGCGGCGTCGTCGTCCGCGAGAATCTGCCACCGGTACGCGTCCCCGCGCTGTTTCGCGTGCAACAGCAGGCCGTCCCCCAGATACTCCGAGGCGAGGTAGGGGATGGAGCGACACCCCTCGCCCTCGGACTGTCGGGAGTAGATGACGCGGCCGTTCGGGTGCGATTCGAGCGTCTCGTACTCGAAGTCCATCTCGCAGCCGCCGATGCCCCGCAGGCTCGAACACCGCGAGAGCCGGTCGAGCGCGCGGTCGTACGCCGAGAGCGCTTCGCGGGGCCCGGAGACGTTGTCCACGCGCCACATCGTGTTCCCGGTCACGTGGCACGACCGCGTGTACGACGACAGCCCCGGATTCCGAATGAACACGTCGACGAGGTCGTCGACGCCCTCCTCGTAGGTGACAGTGAACGCGAACTCGCGCATGCTTGGACTCCGGTCGCGGACGGGGATGAGTGCTCGGTTGGAATGTACCAACTCCGCGCGGGCCCGCTGTTCAGTCGTCGGTGACTTCCACGCGCGCGCCGCCGGACGCGCCGTCGGTCACCGCGACTGCCCAGTCGTGGGCGCGCGCCACGTCCGCGACGATAGCGAGCCCGACCCCCGTCCCGTCGGCCGCCGTCGAGAACCCGCGCTCGAAGACGCGCTGGCGCTCCCCCTCGGGGACACCGCCGCCGTCGTCCGCGACGTAGAAGCCGCCGTCGAGGTCGCCGACGGTGACGGTCGCGGCGTCGCCGTGTTCGATCGCGTTCCGGAAGACGTTCTGGAGCAGTTGCCGGAGGCGCGTCGGGTCGGCGTCGACGGTCCGCGTCGTCTCGACGACCAGCGTGGCGCCCGCGGTCGGGACGTTCGCCCAGCACTCGCGGCTGCACGAGGCGAGGTCGACGGTCTCCGTCTCGCCCAGCGGGGCGTCCGAGCGCGCGAGCGCGAGGAGGTCGTCGACGAGCTCGTTCATGCGGTCGAGGGCGTCGCGGGCGCGGTCGAGGTGGTCGAGGTCGCCGGTGTCCGCCGCCAGCTCCAGCGACCCCTCGACGACCCCCATGGGATTGCGGAGGTCGTGGCTGACCATCGACGCGAACTCCGCGAGGCGCTCGTTCTGTCGCTGGAGGCGCTCGGTGGCGCGGTCGCGCTGTAGCTCGTAGCTCACCCACCGGCTCATCAGGTCCACGAGCGTGACCTCCCAGTCGGTGAACTGGTCGTCGCGGGCCGTCGTCCCGTAGAAGCAGAACGTCCCGTACACGTCGTCGCCGACGAACACGGGCGCGCCGATGTAACACGACACCCCCCAGTCCGTGTAGCCGGTGCGGTCGGTCGCCTCGGGGGCGTCCCGCGCCACGTCCCCGAGCACGAGCGTCTCCTCCTCGCTGGCGGTGCGCTCGCAGTTCGTCGCCGACACCGGGACGACGTCCCCGGCTCGGATGCTGTCGTCGGCGGCGGCCACGAACTCGAAGACGTAGTCGTCGCCCTCGACGCGCGAGAGCGTCCCGTACTCGGTCCCGAGTTCGTCGCGGCCGAGCGCGAGCAGCGCCTCGACTTTCTCCGCGAACGACCGTTCGCGGTCCGCGATAATCTCGTACATCTCCCGGAGCACGCGCTCGCGCGTCTCCGCCCGGGACCGCTGCCCGGTCACGTCGCGCCCGACGCCCGCGAACGCCGCGCGCGAGTCGTCGTCGACGCGGTTCGCTTCGAACTCGTAGGGGACGCGGCGGCCGTCCGCGGTCACCAAGTCGGCGTCGAGGACCGCCGTCCCGGCGTCCCGCAGCGCCGCGACGGCGTCGTCGACGCCGCCGTCGAAGAGGTCGCCGAGCGTCGCGCCCGCCAGTTCGTCGTCCGTGTAGCCGGTCGCCTCGCGGGCGGCGCGGTTCCACGCGACGACGTTCCCGTCCGCGTCCAGCGCCAAGAACACGTCGTCGAGGGCGTCGAGGAGCGCGGACTCCGTCGCGTCACTCATCGCCGACCACGCCTTCGAAACCCACTCGCACGTTCATCTCTACGTCTCCAGTGGCACCCCACTCACGTGAACACACCGGCCGTCCCGTCGCCGGCTACTGACCGCTCCCGAGCCGAACGTAGTCCTCCTAGCAGTCTTCTATACGCGCACGGTCGAACCGGCGAGCATGACAGAGGCTGTCGGTCGAGAGGGCGGGGACGCGACCGCGGAGTTCGGGGAGTGGATTCCCGACGCGCGCCGCGCGCTCCGCCGGGAGCGACGCATCCTCCGCGCGGAGGCGGACGCGTTCGGGCGGTTCTGTCGGCGCCTCGCGGCCGTCGACGTGGACGCCGAGTCGGTGCCCGCGCAGTCGGGCTCCGTGGCGACGCTCGCCGAGCGCGGGCCCGTCGACCGCGGGGACAGCCCTGCCGGCGCCGCGATTCGGGACGCGTACACGGGGACGGTCATGGACACGCCGCACTACGCGGCCGAGTACGGGGACGCGTACTGGGAGAGCGTCGCCTCGGAGTTCGGCGCGGAGCTGGCGATGGCGCTCCGGCAGGCCGCGCGCGTGACGCCGCTGTTGCGCGACCAACTGCTCGCGGCGGCCCGCAAGTCCAAGCGCAGCCGCAAGCGCCTGCTCGGCGACATCGCCGACGAGACCGACGCGCTCGGGACCGCCGAGCGCGCGCTCGGCGCCGTCCGCGAGGACCTCGCAGCGGTTCGGTCGCGGCCGCTGTACGGCTGCTCGCCCCGCGAACTCCGCCGCCTGCTCGCGGACTTGGACGGTCTCGAAGCCGACTGCCAAGCGCTGGCGGTGCGCCGGCAGCGCGGCGACCTCGAACCGAAAACCGTCCGCGTCCCCGGCGGGGCCGCCCGCCCGGTCAACGAGTACCTCTACCAGCCGCTGTCGTCGTCGCACCCGGTGTTGAGCGCTGTCGGCCGCACCAGCGACGACGTGGTCACCGCGGCTCGGCGAATCCGCCGCGTGCTGTCCGCCGAGAGAGAAAACGCCGAAATCGGCGAGTAGGCGGTTTCTTTCGTCTTTCCGCGCCCCTAATTCGTCCGCGGAGCGACCTGACAAGACATTTACCGGGGGAGTCGGTATGAGCCACTGCCGGGTAGGGGTACCCGTAGTTCTTTCGTCGCCGCGTCCGCCAGCGACGGCGCCGCCGAGACTTCCCCTGACGGAACGCTTACCCGAGCGCGCGCCGTCCCCTCCCGTATGTCCGGGCTGAATCTCGACCCGGTGCAGCTCGACCGCTACTCGCGGCACATCATCATGGACGACGTCGGCGCCGAGGGGCAAAAGCGCCTGCTCGACGGCGACGTGCTCGTGGTGGGTGCGGGCGGTCTGGGCGCGCCGGTCATCCAGTATCTGGCGGCCGCGGGCGTCGGCCGCCTCCGCATCGTCGACGACGACGACGTCGAGCGCTCGAACCTCCAGCGCCAAATCATCCACGCGGACGCCGACGTCGGCCGCGCGAAGGCCGAGAGCGCCCGCGAGTACGTCGAGGACATCAACCCCGACGTGGACGTCGACGCTCACGTCACGCGCCTCGACCAGTCGAACGTCGGCGAGCTCCTCGACGGCGTGGACTTCGTGGTGGACTGCTCGGACAACTTCGGGACGCGCTACCTCGTCAACGACGCCTGCGTGCTCCGCGGGATTCCGTTCAGCCACGCCGCCATCTACCGCTTTGAGGGCCAAGCAATCACGTACGAGCCCGGGAGCGCCTGCTACCGGTGCCTGTTCCCGGAAGCCCCGCCCGAGGGGACGATTCCCGACTGCTCGACCGCGGGCGTGCTCGGCGTCCTCCCCGGGACGATGGGCTGCATTCAGGCGACCGAGTGCGTGAAGGGCCTGCTCGACTACGGCGACCTCCTCACCGGCCGGCTGCTGTTCTACGACGCCGGCGACATGTCCTTCGAGACGGTGCCGGTGGCGAAGAACCCCGACTGTCCGGTCTGCGGCGACGACCCCGCCATCGACTCCGTGGCGGACGTGGAGTACGTCGAGGGCTGCGCGGTCCCGTCGTAGCGCTCGCCGCCCGCGCTTACTCGCCGCCCGCGATTTCCTCGTTTCCGACTGCCCAGCCGAACACGTCCCGCGCTTCTCCGACGACCGGCCGGAAGTGACCCGCGTCCTCGTACACCGTGAGTTCGGCGTCCGGCACCGTGTCGGCGACGCGTTCGGCGGCCGCCAGCGGGACGTTCGCGTCGTCGGCGCCGTGGAACACGCGCGTCGGCACCGCGATGTCCGCGAGGTCGAAGTCCCACGCGCCGTAGAGCACGCCGTAGTCGGTCGCCAGCGGCGTCGTGCCCTGCGACAGCCCCTCCCGGAAGTCCGACAGGAGGACGCGCCCGCTCTCGCCGCGGCGCGGGTCCGCGAGGTCGCCGTCGCCCTCCCCCACTACGTCGGTGAACGAGTCCGCGCCGGCGACCGCCCGCGACATCAGCCAGACGAGCGGTCGCCCGAGGTGCGGCGACACCCGGGAGGCGGCCGCCAGCGCGCGCTCGAACCCGAGGTCGCCGCGCTCGCTGCCCGGCGGCCCGACCCCGGAGACGACCGCGCACCGCGACACGCGCTCGGGGTCGTGGGCGGCGGCCGCCAGCGCGTACGGCCCGCCCCCGGAGAAGCCGACGACCGCGTACTCGTCGACGCCGAGTTCGTCCGTCAGCGATGCCACGTCGCTGGCCCAGTCCGCGAACGTCCGCCCGGGCTGGCGGTCGGACGCGCCGAACCCCGGGCGGTCGGGCACAATCACTCGCGCGCCCGCGTCGGCCGCCGCGTCGTCGGCGAGCAGTCCGGACACTCTCGACCCCGGCGTGCCGTGACAGAAGACGACGGGCGTCCCGTCGGGGTCGCCGTACGCCGCGTACGCCAGCGTGCGGCCGTCCGCGACCGCCACCTCGTGAGTCTCGCCGGCTCCCTGCTCGCCGCTCTCGCGCCCGTCGCTCGCCTGGGCGTCCTGTTCGCCTGTCGGCGCCGCCTCGCGTGGCTCGGGGACCATCCCGTCCGGGAGATTCTCCGCCGCCGAGAAAAGCGTTCGGCTAGTACTCGTTGAGCTCCACGAGCCGGTCGGCGATGCGGTGCGCGCCGCGCGCGGCCGCCGTCGCCGGGTCGTCCGCGGTCGTCGCGGTCACGTCGCGCTCCAGTTCCTCGCCGAGCCGGCGCTCGAACTCCTCGACGACGCCTGGGATGCAGGCCATCCCGCCGGTGAGCACGACCGGGTTGTCGAGGGCCTGCTGGTAGATTTTCATGTAGTCGTTGGCGAGCTCCGGCATGAAGACGTTCGCCACCTCGTCGACGGCGTCGTCGACGTACTCGTCGACGGCGTCCATCACGCTGTCCTCGATGGTGAACTCGTAGGTGCCGCCGCCGGGCTGCTGGATGATGTCGCTGAACGGCTCGTAGTCGTCGAAGTCCGCGTGGGCTTCCTTGTACTCGCGGGCGGTCGTGAGGTCAATGTTCACGCGGCCCTGCGTCTCCTCCTCGACGTAGTTGGCGATGCGGCGGTCCACCTCGGTCCCGGTGATTGCGCCCGTCGAGAACGGCGCGAGCTGCTCGCCGCGGCGGTACGCGCACGCTTCGAGGTTCGTCGACCCCATGTTGACGGCGACGAACGTCTCCTCGATGGCTTCGAGGCCGTCCCCGAGGGCGGGCACCGCGCCGCACAGCGACTCGGGGTACGACCGCACCAGCCGCTCGCCGATGGGGCCGTCCTCGATGATGTCAGAGAGCCGCTCCAGCCCCACGTCGTTGTCGATGGTCGGGATGGCGTACACCACCACCGAGTCCTCCGGGAGGCCGTTCGAGCGCGCGAACTCCTCAAGGAACGTCTTCGCGAGGTCCGTCGTCTCCTCGTCCTCGGGCAGCCCCGACCGGAGCATGTACCGCACGCGGTCGGGGTACTCGGTCGCGGCCTCCTCGCCGTAGATGACGTGCTCCTCGCCGGTGAGCGCGTCCGCGTAGGTCGCCAGACACGTCAGCGTCTTGACGACGTTCGGGTCGGCCGCGTCGCCCGCGGAGACGACCGTTCGGGTGCTCCCGACCTTCACCCCGAGGGCCGCCGGCTGTTCGTCGAACTCGGCGTCGCTGCTCTCTGACTCGGACATGCTCTGTTATTCCGTCGGCGAACCTATAACTCTTGTAGGCGCGCCCTCCCAGCGCCCGGGACCTCCCCCCGTAGCTTTTTGCCGGTCGTGGCGACACCTCACGTATGGGCAAGGACAGCGACCTCGACGACGAGTTCGTGGACGAACTCGTGAGCGTCTGCCGGACGGCCGTCGGCGACCGCCTCCGCAGCATCACGTACTTCGACACCACCAACGAGGACCAGATTTACCTCCGCGACGACCTCGAATCCGGCGCGAACATCATGGGGTTCGCCAACGCCGAGCGCAGCGGGTTCAAGTCCAAGCGCATCTACGAGGACACCGAACTCGGCGACTACCAGTTCACCATCCGGGCGTTCGAGGACGGCTACCTCACGCGCGTCATCCGCGGCTACCACGGCGCGTTCGTCACGACCGACCGCCTGCCGACCGAGCGCTTCGAGGACCTCGCCAGCGCCGTCGACAGCGTGCTCGCCGAGTACGACACCGCGTGGCTGCGCCCCGACTGACTACAACTGGTCGGCGGTCTCCCGGAACAGGCCGTCCAGAATCTCGGGCGTCGTCGGGTGGTACGCGCGGTCCGGGAGCTCCCGCACGTCCATCTCCGCCTCCAGTACCACCTGCATCGTCTTCGCCATCGCGTCCGCGTCGTAGTGGAGGCCGTGGTAGCCCAGCACGGTGCCGTCGTCGGCGTCCGCGACCAGCCGCGCGGTCCCCCGCGAGGCGACCTTCGCCCTGAACACGCCGTCGTCGCTGGCGTCCCGCTGGGCGGTCACGATCTCGTGGCCTGCCGCGCGCGCCTGCTCGGCGGTCAGGCCCAGCGACGCGAACGGGTAGACGCCCGCGCCCGAGAACACCACCTTGTGCGAGAGCGGGTCGTACGCCTCCAGCGACTCGTCGGCCTCCGCGTGGGCGACGTTCCGGCCCGCGAGGTACCCCTCTTCTTTGGCGGTGTGCAGCAGCATCCGGTCGCCGACGGCGTCCCCGACGACGAACACGCGGTCGTCGTCGGCCGTCTGCATCGTGTCGCCGACCCAGCCCCGCTCCGGGGCGAGGCCGGTCGCCTCCATACCGTCGGGGAACGACGGCTCGCGGCCCGTGAACAGGAACAGCTGGTCGCCCTCCGCGACGGAGCCGTCGTCGAGGTGGACGCGCGCGCCGCCGTCGGCGGTCGCCTCCACGCGCTCCTCGCGGACCTCCGTGCGAATCTCGACGCCGAACTCCTCGCGGTACAGCTCCAACAATTCCTCGCCGAACGACGGGTGGTAGCCGTCCAGCGGCCGGTCGTCGTGCTCGACGACGGTGATGTCCATGCCCGCGGCCTCCGTGAGGTACGGGACGAGTTCGAGGCCGACGTACCCGAACCCCATCACCACCCCCGAGTCCGGGAACTCGGTCGCGTCGAGCACGTCCCGGCTCCCCATCCAGTCCACGTCCCCGATGCCCGGGAGGTCGGGGACGTTCAGCGTCGACCCCGTGGCGAGCACCACGTAGTCGGCCTCGACGCGCTCGCCGCCGACCTCCAGCACGCGGTCGTCGACGAACCGCGCGGTGTCGTGGTGGAACGTGACGTGCTCGCGCTCCGCGAGGTCGTGGACCGCGCCCCGCCGGTGCTCGGCGTACCCGAGCACGTTGTCGTCCTTCCGCTCGACGACGGCCTCCACGTCCACCTCGGGGAGGTCGCCGACCAGCCGGTCGTCGTGGCGCGCCTGATAGCGGTGCGCGGCCGCCGACAGCACCTCCTTCGACGGCATGCAGCCGCGGAGGATGCAGAGCCCGCCGCCGGGCTCGCCGTCGTCGACGAGTGTCAGTTCCACGTCCGCCTCGGCCAGCGCCTCGGCGGCCGCGACGCCCGCGCTCCCGTACGCTCCGACAACGACGACGTGTGGTCGCGTCATGCCCGAACCGACGGCCGCCCGCGAGAAAGAGCTTCGGCCCGCCGCGGTTCGCGCCGTTACTCGTACTCGCCGCGGTCGCCGATGCTGATGTCGTCGCTCTTCTTCCGGGACGGCCCCATCGCGCCGAACCGGTCCTCGTCGAGCCACTCGTAGCTGTACCGCTGGTCGATGCCGTGCTGCCACGGGACGAGCACGGCGTCCTCCCAGTTCGCGCGCTCCAGTTCGACGTACGCGTCCGCGCGAATCTCGGCGGCCTCCTCGGAGGGCCCGAAGTTGTTCTCCACGCGGTCCCACGCGTCTTTCGCGCGGCCCGCGGCGTCGCCGTTCTCCGCCGTCCAGTTCATGTAGGCCTCGCCGTCCGGCGTAATCGTGTTCCGCGGGTCCAGCAGCGCGGTGAACTTGTCCGCGCCCGGGTAGCCCGCAATCCAGCCCGACGTGTACAGCTCGAAGTTGCCCTTGCGGCCGCGCTGGAGGTACGTGCTCCAGTCGGCGGTGCGGAGTTCGAGGTTGATGTGGGCCTGCTGGAGCTTGTCGCGCAGCAGCGAGTACATGTCCTCGCCGAACGACGACGCGAGGCTGCTGTACATGTCGAAGTTGAGCTCGTACCGGTCGTTGGGGCCGTAGCCGGCGTCCTCCATGACCTGCCGCGCGTCGTCGAGGCGGGCCTCGTCGTACCCGTAGGGGTACTCCGCGCGGAGCTCCTCGTAGCGGTCGCGGCCGCCCGGGAACAGCGCGGGCGGCGTGAAGAACGCCGCCGGCTCGCCGGGCGTGGCGATGATGTCCTCGTTGATGGTCTGCTGGCTCATCGCGTACGCGACCGCCCGCCGAACCGGCTTCGGCACGGTCGCGCAGTTGAACGCGTTGTAGTACGTCGACAGCGTCGGCACCTCGTAGTAGTCGGCGGTCATGCCGTTCGGGTCGAAGGGGCCGTAGGTGCCGTACTGCCGGCCGCGGTCGTCCGTGCCCTCGAAGTTCCGCAGTTCGGGGTCGTACCGCGAGGACGGGATGTACGGCCGGTCGGCGTTGACGTTCGACGTGGCGTACGTGTACGCGGCGTTCGCCTCCGTGAACACCGAGTAGTCGAGGCCGCCGTTCGCGGGCTCGCCGTCGTGGTAGTCGTCGCGGGCGTCGAGGCTGACCGTGGTGGCTTCGCTTCACTCCGCCAGCTCGTAGGGGCCCGCGCCGACGGGGTTCGACGTGGCGAACTCGTCGTAGCTCAGTTCGCCCTCGTAGCCCTCCACGTCGCCGACGATGCCCTCCGGCACGAGGAAGTACGGCGTCTGTGCGAGCAGGACGAACGCCGCGTAGAACGGCTCCTGCAGGCGGATGGTAACCTCGTACTCGCCGGTCGCCTCCACGCCCAGCGACCCCGGGACGTACTGCTCGTTGCCCTCCTCGTCGGTCTCGGTCTCGTGTTCGACGCCGAGCGTGCCGAGGATGGACTGGGAATTCAGGGAGTTCGGGGACGCGGCGACGCGCTCGAACGTGTACACCACGTCGGAGGCGGTGACCTCTTGGCCGTCGTTGTACGTCACGCCCTTCTTCAACTGGAACGTGAGCACGCGGCCGTTCTCCGAGGTCTCGTAGTCGGTCGCCAGCTTCGTCTCGGCGTTCGTCTGGCCGTTCGGGTACGTCACCAGCCCGTCGAAGACGTTCGTGATGTACGTGCCCGAGGCGGTGTCCGTCGCCGCCACGGGGTCGAACGTGGTCGCCGTCCCGACCATCACGCCGCGGTAGCGCTTCTCGGTGCTCTGCGCCGACGAGTCCCCCGAGTTCGTCTCGGTGTCGTCGCTCGTGTTGCTGTCGTTCCCGCCAGTGCAGCCCGCCGTCGCGGCCGCGACCGCGGCTGCGCCGGTGCCTTCGAGGAACCGGCGGCGAGAGAGTGCGTCAGTTTCTGTCACGGTAGTGTGTTCCTACGTATCACGCGGTCCGGGTTTAGGATGCCACCGGCTATATCCGGGTCGCGGTCCCGGCGCGCCGGCAGTCGGGTTCTCCGGAGAGCGCAGACGTAAGTTCCTCGGCGCCCTTCGACGGCGTGATGCGAGAAGTGACGCTCCGGGTGCGACACCGCGGCGAGCCCGAGAGCGATGTCAGCGCCGACTACCCCGACGTGACGGTGCGCAGCGTCTCCTCGCTGTCCGGCAGTGCCGCCGAGCGCAAGCGCATCGTCGAACTCAGCGGGCCGACGGCGGCCGTCGAGGGGTTCCTCGACGAGTTCGCGGCCGCCGACCCCGTGCTCGGCGTCGAGGTCCTGTCCTCGCTGGACAGCGACCGCGTGTTCGTCGCGGTCACCTACGACAGCTACCAGTGGGACAGCATCGCCCAGCGGCTCACCGACCACGGCGTCCACTACCGCGCGGGCACCACCATCCGCGCCGGCTGGGAGCACTGGACGCTGTACCTCGACGGCGACGACGACCTCGCGGCCATCGTGGAGTCGCTGGAGGCCGCGGGCAACGACACCGAACTCGTCCGCGACGTGGCCCTAGAGGACCTCGACGGCGAGGAACACCTCGCGTTCTCCCGCATCGTGGAGTCGCTGACCGACCGCCAACTGGAGGTGCTCGCGCTGGCGACCGACCGCGGCTACTACGACGAGGGCTCGGACGTCCGCGTGGAGGACATCGCCGACGACCTCGGGCTCGCGCAGACGACGACGTGGGAGCACCTCTCCCGGGCCGAGGAGAAGGTGATGGCGGAGGTCGGGGAGTACATCGGCGCTCGCGGCCGCTGACGCGGGGCGGACATATTCGGTCCCACCCTTTCCCGTGGCTGCGGCCAGCCTACGCGTATGGACTCACCGGACCTCGACCGGTTCTCGTCGCGGCGCTCGACCGTCTACGGCCAGCGCGGCGTCGTCGCCACGAGCCAGCCGCTGGCCGCGCAGGCGGGCGTCTCCGTGCTCGAAGACGGCGGCAACGCCTTCGACGCGGCCGTCGCCACCGCGGCCGCGCTGAACGTCGTCGAACCCACCTCGACGGGACTCGGCGGGGACGTGTTCGCGTGCTACCGCACCGCCGACGGCGAGGTCGGCGCGATGCGCTCCTGCGGCCCCGCGCCCGCCGAGGCCACAATCGAGAACGTCCGCGAGGCCGTCGCCAGCGAGCAGGACATCGCGCCCGCGGACGCCGAGATGCCGATGACGGGCCCGCACACCGTCACCGTCCCCGGGACCGCACGCGGGTGGGAGGCGACCGCCGAGCGGTTCGGCGAGAAGGACCTCGCGTCGCTCCTCCAGCCCGCCATCCGGTACGCTACCGAGGGCTACCCGGTGTCCGAGCGCATCGCGGCCGCGTGGGAGCACGGCGAGGAGTTGTTCGACGACGACAACGCCCGCGACGCCTACCTCTTCGACGGCGAATCGCCCAGCGTCGGGCAGGAGGTGACGCTCCCCGCGCTCGGCGAGACGCTCCGGCGCATCGCCGACGAGGGCGCGGACGTGGTCTACGAGGGCGAAGTCGGGCAGGCAATCGCCGACGAGATCCAGTCGCAGGGCGGCTTCCTCACCACCGACGACCTCGCGGACTTCGAGCCCGAGTTCGTCGACCCCGTCTCGACGACGTACAACGGCGCGGAGGTGTACGAGCTCCCGCCGAACAATCAGGGACTCGTCGCGCTGGAGGCCCTGAACATCGCCGAGGAACTCGGTGCGGGCGAGCACGCCATCGACTCCCCCGAGCGCGCTCACTACTTCGCGGAGGCGACGAAGCTCGCGTTCCACGACGGCCACCACTACATCACCGACCCCGAGTTCGAGGACCACCCGCCGCTCGCCTCGCGGGAGTGGGCCGCCGAGCGCGCGCAGGCAGTCGGGGAGACGTGCAACGACGACGTGTCGTTCGGCGTGCCGGACGCCAACGCCGAGGACGCCGACACCGTTCTCCTCTGCGTCGCCGACGACGAGGGCAACGTCGTCTCGTTCATTAACTCCCGGTTCGCGGGCTTCGGCTCTGGGCTGGTCGCCGGCGACACCGGCATCGCCCTCCAGAACCGCGGCGCCTCGTTCTCGCTGGACCGCGAGCACCCGAACCGCCTCGAACCCGGCAAGCGCCCGTTCCACACCCTGATTCCCGCCGTTGCCAAGCTCGGGGAGGACGACTGGGCGGCGTTCGGCGTGATGGGCGGCTACATGCAGCCGCAGGGCCACGTGCAGGTCATCTCCAACATCGTGGACTACGACCTCCCCCTGCAGGCCGCGCTCGACCGGCCGCGGTGGCGCTACCGGGAGGACGGCTCGCTCGCCGTCGAACCCCACTTCGACTCGGGGGTCGCCGCGAAGCTCTCCCGGCGCGGCCACGACGTCGAACTGCTCACCAGCGAGCTGTTCGGCGGCGCGCAAATCGCCAGAAACGACGGCGGCACGCTGTCGGCCGCCACTGAACCGCGGAAGGACGGCAACGCGCAGGGCTACTAGCGCCGTATCGCCGCGCCGTCGCCCGACACCACTGCCTCGACTTCCTCGCGCGTGACCAGCGCCGTGTCACCGGGCATCGTGCGCTTCAGCGCCGCGGTCGCCGCGCCCCACTCCAAGGCGTCGGGTACGTCCCCGCCTTCGATGCGGCGCGCGAGGAACCCGCCGACGAACGCGTCCCCGGTGCCGATTGCGTCGTGGGTCTCCGCCTCGAACGCCGGCTGCTCGTGTACGTCGCCGTCACGGAGCGCGAGCGCGCCGTCCGCGCCCAGCGTCACGACCACCGTCTCGAAGCCGAACTCGTCCGCCAGCCCGCGCGCGATTTCTTCGGCGCTCCCGTCGCGGGCGAGCACCTCTCGGGCGTCCCGCTCCGCGACCACGAGCACGTCCACGTCCGGGAACAGCGTCTCCAGCACCTCGCGGGCCTCCTCGGGCGCCCAGAGCTTCGCGCGGTAGTTCACGTCCAGCGCGGTCGTCGCCCCCGCCTCGCTCGCCGCTTCGAGTAGCGCCGCCGTCGTCTCCGCGAGCGTCTCCGAGAGCGCGGGCGTGATGCCGCTCGTGTAGAAGTAGTCCGCGTCAGCGACGCGCTCGGTCGCCAGCTCGTCGGGGGTCGCGGTCGTCACCGCGGCGTCCGCGCGGTCGTAGACGACGTTCGTCCCGCGGGGCTCGCCCGCCTGTTCGAGGTAGTACGTGCCCTGCCGACCGTCCTCGCTCCACGCCACGTCGGGCTCGGTGCCCTGCGCGCGCAGGGTCGCGGTCACCTTCCGTCCCAGCGGCGAGTCCGGGAGCTTCGACAGCCACGCGGTGTCGGCGCCCAACCGGCCGGCGTTCACCGCGACGTTGCTCTCCGCGCCCGCCGCGCGGAACTCCAGTTCGGTCGCGCGCTCCAGTCGCTCCTGTCCCGGCGGCGAGAGCCGGAGCAGGGTCTCGCCGAACGTCACGAGGTCCATACCCCGCGCTACGACGCCCGGGGTTTAGTTCCCGCCGTCTTCGCGCCGCCGCCCGCCGTGTCCGGGGTAGTCCCGCTCGAAGCGCGCGGCCAGCTCGTCGGCGTCCACGCGAATCAGCGTCGGCCGCCCGTGCGGACAGGCGTAGGGGTTCTCGCAGGCGTCCAGCGCGTCCAACAGCGCCACCACCGACCCCTCCGTGAGCGACGTGTTCCCCGTCACCGCGGGCCGACACGCCAAATCCGCGAGCAGTTCGTCGGCCGCGTCGCTGACGGGGTCGCCGCCCGCGTCCGCGAGGAAGTCCGCGAGCACGTCCCGCGCGAGTTCGGGGTCGAGGGCGTCCGCCAGCACCGCCGGCACCGCCGTCACGCGCGCCGTCCGCGCCGACAACTCCGCCTCGAACCCGAGCGCCCGCAACTCCTCGATAGCGGCGTCGAACACCGCCGCCTCCCCCGCCGTCAACTCCAGTTCGACCGGCGAGACGAGCGCCTGCGACGCGCCGCTGACCTGCTCCTGTAGGCGCTCGTAGTGGACGCGCTCGTCGGCCGCGTGCTGGTCCACGAGCACGAGCCCGTCCTCGGCCTCCGCGACCACGTACGTCTCCGCCAACTGCCCGAGCACGCGAAGCTCCGGCAGGGAGTCGAAACCGCCCGCGTCCTCGTCGGCCCCACTGTCGTCGCTCGTTTCGCCGGCTTCGCCGCCCGTCGTTTCCCCGAGGTGCGCGTTTTCTGTCGGCCCGTCGAAGGACGCGCGCTCGTCGTCGCTCTCAGTCACGTCCCCCATCTGTTGGCTCGCAGTCCGCCCGCCTTCGGTCGGCTCGGCGCCGGTGGCCGTCAGCGAGTCGGTCGCGCGCGTCTGGCGCTCCGTGTCCGCGCTCCCCGAAGCGCCCACCGTGCTCCCTGCGTTCGGCTCCTCGTCCACGTCCGCACTCGACGCACCCGCCGAGTCCTCGTCGTCAGCGCGTTCGTCGTCGCTCCCCGGAGCAATCGCGGCATCCCCGGGCTTCGACGCGCCGCGGGGCGCCCGCGAGCGCACGATGCCGGCGTCCAGTAGCGCGTCCCGAACGGCGTCCTCGACGGCGGCCCGCACCGCGTCCTCCTGCTCGAAACGGACCTCCATCTTGCGGGGGTGGACGTTCGCGTCGACGCCGTCGGTCTCCACGAACAGCACTGTGAACGGGTAGCGGTCCGCGGCCAACTGGCCGCCGTACGCGTCGAGGACGGCCTCGCGGAGCACCGCGTCCCGGACGGAGCGCCCGTTCACGTACGTGGCGAGGTACTCGCGCGTCGAGCGCGTCGTCTCCGGCTCCGAGACGTAGCCGTGCACGCGCTCCACGGCCCCCTCGGGCGTCGCTTCGACCGGAACGAGCGACTGCGCGACCTCGCGGCCGTACACCGACAGCGCCGCGTCCCGCACGTCCCCCGTGCCGGTCGTCGCGAACACCTCGCGGCCGTCGTGGGTCAGGGATACCGCGACCCCGGGGTTGGCGAGCGCGTACCGCGTCACCGCGCGGTTGACGTGCGCGAACTCCGTCGCCGGGCGCTTGAGGTACTTCCGGCGCGCCGGCGTCTCCGCGAACAGGTCCGCGACTTCCACCGTGGTGCCGGCCGGCCGGCCAGCGGGCTGTGCGTCTCCAACGTCGCCGTGTTCGACGGTGAGCGTCGAGCCGGAGTCGCCTGCATCTCGGGCGCGCGTCGTCACCGTCATCCGCGAGACGGAGCCGATGGTGTAGAGGGCTTCGCCCCGGAATCCGAGCGTCGCCACCGTGTCCAGTTCGCTGGCGTCCCCGAGCTTGCTCGTCGTGTGCTGGCGCACCGCCGCCCGGAGGTCCTCGCGGGTCATCCCGCGGCCGTCGTCCGCGACCACGATTCGGTCGCGCCCGCCGCTCTCGACGGTCACGTCGACGCTCGACGCGCCCGCGTCGAGGCTGTTCTCCACGAGCTCTTTCACCACGCTCGCGGGCCGCTCGACGACCTCGCCCGCCGCAATCTGGGCGACGGTCGCGTCGTCGAGCTCCCGGACGCGGTCGCCGTCGGTCATACTCGCCGGCAGGCGGCCCGCGCGTATCAATCCCGCGCCGGCGGCCTCACGCCGCGACGGCGGTCTGGAAGCCGCGCCGAATCGACATCACGTGCGCGTAGTCGGCCTCCGTGAGCACGCCGATTAGCTCGCCGTCGGCTTCCACGAGTGCGCTCGTCGTCCCGGCCTCGTTGAGGGTCACCAGCGTATCGAAGGCGTCCGCGTCGGGCGCGACCCGCGGCACCTCTCGCGTGATTTCTGCGACCCGCGTCGTCTCGTGGTCGCGCCCCTTCGCGCGCCGGAGGTCCGCGAGCGCGACGACGCCCAGAATCTCGTCGCCGTCGGTGACGACGTGGACGGACTGCCGGTCGCCGAGCAGGCGGTCGCCGAACGCCGCCAGCGTCGCGTCCGCGTCCACCGTCGCCGGCTCCCGCGTCATGATGTCCCCGACCGTGACCCCCTCAAGCAGTTCGTCCACGAGCACCGTCCGGGACTCCGTGGTCGCCGCGCCGTAGATGAAGAAGGCTAGCAGGAGCAACACGATGTTGAAGCTCAGCACGCCCACGACCGCGAACAGCAGCGCGAACATGACGCCCGCGCGGGCCGCGATGCGGGTCGCCGTGCCGTACGGCCGCGACCGCGCGAGCAGCGCGCGGAAGACGCGGCCGCCGTCCATCGGGAACGCCGGCAGGAGGTTGAACCCCGCAAGTAGGAGGTTCGTCAGCGCGAGGTAGCCGACGACGAACCGCGTCACCGGCAGGCTCGCGGGCGCGACCACGACGCCGACGTAACACGCCGCGCCCACAGCGACGCTGACGGCGGGGCCCGCGATGGCAATCCAAAACTCGCGGTCCCACTCCCGCGGGACGGACTTCAGGGAGGCGATGCCGCCGAGAATCCACAGCGTGATCGATTCGATTTCGATGTCGTACCGCAGCGCCACCCACGAGTGCCCGAGCTCGTGGAGCGTGACGCTCACGAACAGCCCGACCGCCGCCGCGACGCCGATGACCCACGGCGTCTGCCCGGCTTGGAGCTGTGCGAGGTCGAACCCGACGCCCGAGAAATCCCCGATGATGCCCGCGTACAGTTCGATCTGCCCGCCGCTCCCGATGAGCCACGCGAGCACCGGGAGGAAGATGAGTAGTGAGGTGTTGACGCGAATCGGGATGCCCCAGATTCGACCGAGGGTGAAACTCCGCATACGGTCCTGTCGGCGGCCGGGGACTTAGGTGGCGTGCCCGGCGGACTACTCGTCGAGCCGCCGCTGCCACTCCTGCACGCGCGAGAGCAGTTCGACGGGCGGCGTCTCGTTCACGTCCACGTCACGGAGGTCGTCCAGCACCGCGCGGGCCTCCGGGTCGAGGCCGTCAACCTTGCCACCGTCCGCCTCGCTCTCCGATTCCGCGGTCCCGTCGCTGCCGCCGCTCCCCGCGGCGAACTCGCCGGATTCGAGGTCGAACACCGCTTGCACGGGTTCGCTGGCCGAGCCGCGGGCCTCGACGGCTTTCTCCTCGCGGAGGCGGTCCAGTACCTCCCGCGAGCGCTCCACCACGGGGTCGGGGACGCCGGCGAGGTCCGCGACGTGGACGCCGTACGAGCGGTCGGTCGCGCCGTCCCGCACCGTCCGCAGGAACGTCACGTCACCATCTCGTTCCTCCGCCGCGACGTGGACGTTCGCCACGTCGGCGAGGTGGTCCGCGAGCGCCGTGAGTTCGTGGTAGTGGGTGGCGAACAGGGTCTTCGCGCGCACCTCGTTGTGGAGGTACTCGGTGGCCGCCCACGCGATGGAGATGCCGTCGTAGGTCGCAGTCCCCCGGCCAACTTCGTCCAGAATCACCAGCGAGCGCTCGGTCGCGGCGTGAAGGATGCGGCTCAGCTCCTGCATCTCCACCATGAACGTCGAGCGGCCCTGCGCGAGTTCGTCAAGCGCCCCCACTCTTGTGTAGACGCCGTCCACGAGCCCGACGCGGGCGCTGTCCGCGGGCACGAAGCTCCCCACTTGCGCGAGGAGGACGATGAGCGCGACCTGCCGCATGTACGTGGACTTCCCGCTCATGTTCGGGCCGGTGACGACGAGGAACCGCCGGCCCTCGCCGAACCGCGCGTCGTTAGGCACGAACTCGGTGGTCTGCTCGACGACCGGGTGCCGGCCACCCTCGATTGCGAGGTCGTCGCCGTCCACGAGGTCCGGGCGAACCCAGCGGTTCGCGGCGGCGTGCTCGGCGAGGCTCGCTAGCGCGTCCAACTCCGCGAGCGCGCGCCCGACCCGCTGGAGGGCTTCCGCGCGCTCTCCGACCCACGAGCGAAGCTCGTCGAACAGCTCGTATTCGAGGTCGCCGCGTTCCTCCTCGACGCGCAGAATCCGGCGCTCGCGCTCCTCTAACTCCTCGGTGGTGTACCGCGTGGAGTTCTTCAGCGACTTCACCTCGCGGTACTCCCCGGGGACGGCATCGGTCTCGGAGTTCCCGACTTGGATGTAGTAGCCGTCGGTCTTGTTCCGGTCGACCTGTAGGTGGGTGATACCCAGTCGCTGCTTCTCCCGGTCGGCGAGGCCGTCCAGCCACTCCTCGTGTTCGCGGGCCTCGCGCAGTAGCTCGTCAAGTTCGTCGTCGTAGCCCTCGCGCAACAGTCCGCCCTCGCGTAGCGTCTTCGGCGGGTCGTCGGCGAGCGCGGCGTCCAGTTCGGCGCGCACGCCGGCCGCGGCCTCGCGGTCCACGCCGTCCAGCACTTCGGTGACGGGCGACGCCGCGAGGTCTGGGTCCGATTCGAGCGCGTCTGCGGCCGCTGGGAGCGCCGCCAGCGTCTCCCGCACGCGGAGCAGGTCGGTGGCGTCCGCGCGCCCGCCCGCCGCCCGGCTCGCCAGCCGTTCGAGGTCGTACACGTCCCCGAGCACGTCCCGGAGCGCGTCCCGCGCGAGCGGCGCGTCCGCGAGCGCGCCCACCGCGGCCTGCCGGCGCTCCAACTCTGTGCGGTCCCGGAGCGGGCGCGTCAGCCACGCCTGCAGTCGCCGGCCGCCCGCCGCGGAGACCGTGTGGTCGAGGGTGTCGAACAGCGTTCCCTCGTTTTCGCCGCCCATCGTCGCCGTGAGTTCGAGGTTCCGCTGGGTCGTCGCGTCCAGTTCGACGTGGTCGTCCGCGCGGTACGGCTGGAGCCGCGTCAGCGACGCCAGCACGCCCGCGTCCGTCGCCGCCACGTAGTCGATGGCCGCGCCCGCCGCCCGCGCCGCGGGGCTGTCGCTGTCGACGCCGAGGCTGTCGAGCGCGCCGTCGCCGAACTGCTCGCGCACGCTGTGGGCGGCCTTCCCGGGCGCGAACGCCGCGGACTCGTGGAGCGTCAGCGTCGCGTCCGCGCGCTCGCGGAGCGCCCCGAGGAAACCGTCGTCGCCGCGCAGGTCCGGGCCGGGCAGCACTTCCTCGGGACTGAACCGATGCAGTTCCGTCATCGCGTCCGTCTCGGTGTCGGCGTCGGCGACGTGGAACTGGCCCGTCGTCACGTCCACGAACGCCAGCCCCCACGTCTCGTCGCGGACGACCGTCGCGAGGTAGCGGGCGTCCGCGCCGGTCACGTCCACGAACGTCCCGGGCGTCGCTACGCGGGTGAGTTCGCGCTCGATGTCGTCCGCGCCGTCCTCGACTTGGTCGGCGATGGCGACCCGGTAGCCGCGCTCGACGAGCGTCGCCACGTACGGCGTCAGGTCGTCGACCGGCACGCCCGCCATCGGGTACGACGACCCGTGCGCGGACTTCTCCGAGACCTGCAGGTCGAGCACGTCAGCGACCGTGCGCGCGTCCTCCGCGAAGAACTCGTAGAAGTCCCCGACCTGCATCGCCAGCAGGTCTGCCTCGGTCTCCTCCTTGAGGTCGAGGAACTCCCCGACTATCCCCATAATTCGTCCCTCGCTGGCATCGTCGGAACGCTGGCCGCGCGTCGCAAAGAACCCACCGACCCGGCCCCGACACCGCGAACGTCACCGTATCGGCGTAGCTACTCGCCCCAGAACCGCTCGCGCCCGGTCTCGTACGCGCCCCACAGCGGGTCCGACTCGGGCTCCGCGAGCGGCACGCCGTCGACGGTGACGCGCTTGCCACCGCGCTCTTCGACCGCGCCGACCTCGGCGGCCGGGATGTCCTCGTCGTCGAGCGCCGCCAGCACCGCGTCCACGCTCTCCGGGGCGACGGTCGCCACGACGGTTCCCTCGCTGGAGGTCGCCCACGGGTCGATGCCGAAGTAGTCGCAGACCTCGCGCACGCCCGGAAGGACGGGCACGCGGTCGCGCTCGACAGCGAGCGAGACGCCGCTGGCGGCCGCCAGCTCGTGGAACGCGTTCGCGAGCCCGCGCTCGGTCGCGTCGTGCATCGCCGTCACCTCTCCCGCCGCAGCTGCGGTGAGCGCGTCCCGCACTGGACTGATGTCCTCGAAGCGCTCGCGGGCGGCCTCGGCGGCGGCCGCGTCGATGGGGAGGTCGTCCCCGAACAGCACGCCGAGCATACCGGCCGATTCGATTGCGGGCCCCTTCGTGACGACGACGCGGTCGCCCGGCCGCGCGCCCGTCGGCATCACGAGGTCCGCGGGGTCGCCGACCGAGAGCGCGGTCGCGCCGCCGACCGTCGGGAACGAACACCCCTCGTAGGTGCCCGTGTGGCCGGTCGTTAGGCTCGCTCCGAGCTTCTCGGCCTCCCGGTCGAAGACCGCCCAGATGGCGTCGAACGTCTCCGTGTCCGTCCCCGGCGGGAGGTTGAAGTCCACGGCGAGGTGCGCGGGCGGCAGCCCCGACAGCGCGGCGTCGCTGACGCAGATGTGGAACGCGTACCACGCCGCCCGCTCGATACCGAGGTCGCGCAGCACGAACACGGGGTCGGTCGCCATCGCCACAACCCGGTCGCCCACGTCCACGACGCCGAAGTCCGCGCCGTACGTCGGGCCGAGCCGGACGTCGCCGCGGCTCGCGCCCGTCCGCCCGCTGACGTGCTCCTCGAAGAACCGACGGCTCGCCTTCCCGGAGTCCATACTCGGCGTTCGCCCGCGCGCCACAAGTACCCCGGCGGTCTCGGGGTCGCTCGCACCCCCTGCCGAAAGTCAAAGCCCTTTACGTGAGCGCGGCTTACATTTGGTCAACGAAGACAATGCAGGGTCAGAACCAACAGCAGGCCTACGACCGCGGTATCACGATCTTCTCGCCGGACGGCCGCCTCTACCAGGTGGAGTACGCGCGGGAAGCCGTCAAGCGAGGCACCGCCAGCATCGGCGTGCGAACCGAGGACGGCGTCGTCCTCGTCGTGGACAAGCGCACCCGCTCGCCGCTCCTCGAAGGCTCCAGCGTCGAGAAGCTCCACAAGGTCGACGACCACGTCGGCGCCGCCAGCGCCGGCCACGTCGCCGACGCCCGGAAGCTCGTGGACCACGCGCGCCAGCAGTCCCAAGTCGAGCGCGTGCGCTACGACGAGCCCATCGGCGTCCGCACGCTCACGAAGGAAGTCACCGACCACATCCAGCAGTACACGCAGGTCGGTGGCGCGCGGCCGTTCGGCGTCGCGCTGCTCGTCGCGGGCGTCTCCGACGGCGAACCCCGCCTCTTCGAGACGGACCCGTCCGGCACCTCCAACGAGTGGAAGGCCGTCGCCATCGGCTCGGACCGCTCCGCGATTCAGGAGTTCCTCGAGGACGAGTACGCCGAGGACCTCACGCTCGACGAGGGCGTCGACCTCGCGCTCCGCGCGCTCAGCGAGGGCCGCGACGACGACCTCTCCGCGGAGGGCGTCGGCGTCGCCACCGTGGACGCCGACTCCGCGCTGTTCCGCGAACTGGAGACCGAGGAGACCGCCGAGTACCTCGACGACCTCGAATAACCGGCGGCGCGCGCCACCGGGGCAGTCCTTTTCCGCGCTCGCACCCTACATTTCTGCATGCAGACGACCGCCGCAGACGCGCGCAAACCGATTCGGGTCGCCGACAGCGACGAACTCCGCGACGTGCTCGACAGCCACGACCGCGTGCTCGTGGACTTCTACACGAAGGGCTGTTCGCTCTGTCAGGCAATCGAGCCCGTGCTGGGCAACGTTGCCCGAGAATTCAGTTCTCGGGCAGGCAGTCAGACGCAGTCTGACGACGTCGCCAAGGCGACGGGCGTCACGGTGGCGATGGTCAACCCCGGCGACGACATCTCGCTGGTCGACGAGTGGGACATCCGGAGCGCACCGACGCTCGTGCTCGTGGAGGACGGCGAGGAAGTCGCGCGGCTCGCGGAGGGGTTCAAGGGCGGCGACGACATCGAGGCGTTCCTCGACGAGCACCTCGACTGACTACTCCTCGTCGGGCAGTTCCTCGGGGAGGTCGCGCTCGGTGACGTCCGGCAGGTGGGGGTCGCGGTTCGGGTTCCGGCCGAACGCCGGCAGCCCGTCGTCGAGTTGTTCTTTGAGGACGCGACGCAGCCGATTGAGGCTCGTCTTGTCGAGGCCGTGGCGCTCGGCGAGCGCCGCGAACGCGGGCTCGTCGGTGATGTCGTGGCCGCGGTAGCGCCCGTAGAGGTCGTTCATGCGCTCCGGGGAGAGGTCGGCGGCGTCGAGGTCGTCGATGCCGAAGTAGCGCTGCCGGTCCACGTCCACGACGTGGCGGATGACCACGAGCGCGACCTTCTCGATGGCGCGCTGGCTGCCGAACTCCGTGAGGTCGATTTCGCTCATCACGCCGAGCGCCACGTCGCGCTGCCACGGCGTCACGTCCACGGCGTTACAGAGCGCCTGCGTCGTGCGCAAGCGGTCGAGGTAGTGGGTGCGGCGGCTGTGCCCCTCGGTGGCGGTGTGGCGCTCCTCGTGGAGCCGCCGAATGCTCTCGGAGAGGTCCGCGTCGGGGGATTCGGCGCGCCCGATGACGGTCGCGCTCGGGGACACCACGCCCCACTTGCGCACCGTCGTGTCCCGCTGGGCCTCCGCCCGCGAGAGCGCGCCCGACCCCGGCCGGTGTTCGACGCGGCGCTCCTCGCGGGTCTCCCAGCGAATCCGGTCGCCGCCGTCAGCACTCATTGCCCGTACCTGTGGCCTCACGCGATTTAAACTCTCGGCTGGCGGCGCCGCCGCTGGGAACCGTAACCCTCTGAGAAGTCCTTCGTATCTATCCCTTGTCGCCAGAACTACTTAAAGAGAGCCGGGCGGCTCGCCGCTCGCGAGTTGCCCCCGGATTCCGAGAACAGCCACGGCTGGTCGGTGATGCGCTCGGGAGAACCTCTTCGTATCTATCCCTTGTCGCCAGAACTACTTAAAGCGACGACGCCCCCAACAGCTGACGCGTCGGACGACGCCACGGCTACGGGGCGTAGTGCGCTGAGACGCTCTTCGTATCTACCGCTTGTCGCTAGAATCACTTAAAGAATCTCGCGCGGCGGTCGGTCGCCAGCCGCTGGCGGCCGGTCCGGTGTTACGCGCCTTCCACGAGCCGGCGGAGCTGGGACGGCGGGACGGCGCCGCGCGCGCCGTAGCCGTCGTACGCGAACGTCGGCACGCCGCTGATGCCCTGCTGTTGGGCCTCCCGGAACTTCGCGCGCAGCTCGTCGTGGTACCGCTCGGTCTCCACGACCTCCCGAATCTCGTCGGGGTCGAGGCCGACGCTCTCCGCGAGGTCCGCGAGCACGTCCACGTCGCCGATGTCTCGGCCCTCCTCCCACAGCGCCTCGAAGATGGCGACGTCGAAGTCCAGCCACTGCTCGGGGTGCTCGTCGCTGACGTACAGCGACGCCGCCTGCGCGTCCAGCGAGTCCACCTCGCGGGAGAAGTCCATCTGCATCTCGTCGGCGCCGTACTCCTCCTTGAGGCGCTGGACGTTCTCGCGGGCTTGCTCGAAGTATTCGTCGTCTTTCCCGTCGTCGACGCTGTGGTCGATTTCGCCGTCCGGCCCGCGCTTCTGCGCGCGCAGGTCGAAGGGCTGCCAGTCGATGTCGAGTTCCTCCTCGCGCTCGTCTTGGTAGGCCGACAGCGACTGCCGCCCGAGGTAGCAGAACGGACAGACGTAGTCGGAGTACACCGTGATTTCGTCGGCGTCGCTCATCGCTGTCCGGTAGGGCGCGCACGCCGAAAAGACCCCGGCTGGCGGGGGTTCCCGCTGGGGTCACGGCGCCCGACGAGCCGCCGGCTACGCGCTCAGTGTCTCCGAGAAGTCCTTCGTGTCTATCCCTTGTCGCCAGAAGCACTTAAAGCGAGGTCGGCGGTGACCGACGACTCAATCCACGACAGTGCCGCGGCTACGGAGCGTAGCACGCTGAGAAGCGCTTCGTATCTATCCCTTGTCGCCAGAGACACTTAAACGAACGACGAGGGCGTTCGAGCGCGTCGCGGCGGAAGATGTTCGGCGAAACGGCTTCTACCGACCGACAGCACCGTTCACGTGCGCGGCTGGCCACTCCCCCGAGCGGGTCCGCCGCGGCGGCCAGCCCGCAGTGGTCTGACTGACGCGACAGATGACGGGTCTCCGATTCTCGCGGTGCCGGCCGGCGCGCCGGCCTCGCTACCCCCGAGCCAGTCGTCGCGCGCCAGTCGTGAGCCGGCAGCGGTGACGGGCAGCCACGTGCTTTTTGCCGGTGGCGGCCGCGCGTCCGGCCGTGACCGGCTTCGACCTCAACCCCGCGGCGGCCGCCGACGCGGTTCGCTCGTTCCTCGCGGACTACCTCGCCGGCGCGCCCGCCGACGGCTACGTCGTCGGCGTCAGCGGCGGCCTTGACTCCGTGCTCGCCGCGCACCTGCTCGCCGACGCCGTCGGCCCCGAGTCCGTCACCGCGCTCCTGCTGCCCGCTGCGCCCAGCGACCCCGGGCACGTCGCGGACGCCCGCGCGGTCTGCGAGCGCCTCGGCCTCGAGTACCGCGAACACGACATCCAGCCAATCGTCGACGACGTGACCGCCGCCCGCGCGGACCTCTCGAAGACCGCGGTCGGGAACGTGCAGGCGCGCGTCCGGATGGTGTTGCTGTATCAGGCCGCCAACGACACCGGCGCGCTCGTCGTCGGCCCGAACAACCGCTCGGAGCGACTGCTGGGCTACTTCACGAAGTACGGCGACGGCGCCGCCGACGTCGCGCCGCTCGCGGACGTCTACAAGACCGAAGCCTACGACCTCGCCCGCGAGGTCGGCGTCCCCGAAGAAATCGTCTCGAAGACGCCGACCGCGGAACTCTGGGCTGGCCAGACCGACCGCGACGAACTCGACGCGCCCTACGAGGTCGTCGACCCGATTCTGCACGCGTACGTCGACGAGGACCGTACGGTCGCGGAAACCGTCGAGGCCACCGGCGCCGCCCGCGAAACGGTCACCGGCCTCGCCGAGCGCTACGAGTCCTCGACGCACAAGCGCGAGCGCCCGCCGTCGCCGGGCCTCAGGTAGTCCGTCGAACGCTGCACCCGCGCGCTTTTTCACGTCCGCTCCCTACTCGGCGGCGTGACCCGCGCGCTCTCGTCCCCCGGCATCGACCGCGCCGCCGCGTTCGCAAGCGACGCCCGCGGCGACGGCCTCGCGGTCTCGCTCGTCGGCGAGTGCGCGACCACCTTCGAGGGGCGCGCCGAGCGCAGCCTCCCGGCGGGCGTGCGTACCTTCCTCTGGAAGCCCGACGACACCGTGCTCGTCCACGGCGCGACCGGCCGCGACCCCGACGCGTGGGCCTCCGGCGGCAGCGTCGCCGTCGAGGCGACCGGCGACGAACTGGTCGTCCGGTGCGATAGCGGCGACACCGCCGACGCTCTGACCGTCCGCTTCACCACCGTGCAGCACGCCGCGGCGTTCGACCCCGCGGACGACGACCCCGAGGCGTCCGGGACGGAGACCGACCTCAAGGAGCGCGTGCTCGCCGACCCCGACCTCGTCGAGCCCGGCTTCCAGCCGCGGAGCACGGAACGAGAGACGCCCGCCGGCCCCGTGGACGTCTACGGCCGCGGCCGGGACGGCGCGGTCGTCGCTGTCGAACTCAAGGCCCGCCGCGTCGGCCCCGCCGCGGCCTCCCAACTGGAGCGGTACGTGAACGCGCTCCGCCGCGACCTCCACGCCGACGCCGACGTGCGCGGCGTGCTCGTCGCGCCCGAAATCACCGAGAAAGCCCGCCGCCTGCTCGCCGCCAACGGGCTCTCCTTTTCGCCCGTCGAGTAGCTAGTCGAGGTCGCGCTTGAGGTCGTTGAGCACGTTCAACGCCTCCACGGGCGTCAGCTCCGCGACGTTCACGTCCCGCAGCGTCGCCTCGACAGCCGCCTCGCCAGTCTCAGTCGTGGCTGTCGTCCCCTCGTCCCCGTCCGCGCTCTCGCCGGCGTCCGCGTCGGGGGCGTCGAGGAACTCGCGGGCGCGCTCGACGACCGCCTCGGGGACGCCAGCGGTCTGCGCGACCTCGACGCCGTAGGAGGCCGTCGCTGGCCCTTCCCGGACCTCGTGTTGGAACGTCACGCCGTCCTCGGCGCGCGTCGCCGCGAAGTGGAGGTTCACCGCGTCGTCGAGGCGCTCGGCGTCCGCCGTGAGTTCGTGGTGGTGGGTGGCGAACAGCGTCGTCGCGCCGAGGTCGTCGTGGATATACTCCGTGACGGCGCGCGCGATGGCGAGGCCGTCGGTCGTCGAAGTGCCGCGGCCGACCTCGTCCAGCAGGACGAGCGAGTCCTCGGTGGCGGCGCGTAGAATCGAGGACAGCTCGGTCATCTCCACCATGAACGTCGAGCGCCCGCCCGCGATGTCGTCGCTCGCGCCGACGCGCGTGAAGATGCGGTCGACCACGCGGAGGTCCGCGCTCGCCGCCGGCACGAAGCTCCCGGCCTGCGCGAGGAGGACGATGAGCGCGACCTGCCGCATGTACGTGGACTTCCCGCTCATGTTCGGGCCGGTGACGACCGCGACCCGGCGCTCGGGCCCGAGGGCGGTGTCGTTCGGCACGAACCCCGATTCGGTGCGCTCCACGACGGGGTGGCGGCCGCCCTCGATTGCGAGGTCGTCGCCGCCGATTTCGGGGCGCGCGTAGTCGTGGCTCGCGGCCACCGCGGCGAACGACGCGAGCGCGTCCACGGCCGCCACCGCGGCCGCCGTCGCCTGCACGCGCTCGGCCTCCCCCGCAACTCGGTCCCGGACCTCGCAGAACAGCTCGTATTCGAGGTCCTGGGCGCGCTGCTCGGCGCGCACGATGTCGTCCTCGCGCTCCTTCAGCTCGGGCGTGACGAACCGCTCGGCGTTCTTCAACGTCTGCCGGCGCTGGTAGTTCTCGGGAACGGCGTCGAGGTTCGGGTTCGTCACCTCGATGTAGTAGCCGTGGACCGCGTTGTCCCCGACCTTCAGCGAGTCCACGCCCGTGCGCTCGCGCTCTTGGGCTTCGAGGTCGTCTATCCACTGCTTGCCCGAGCGCTCGGTCTCCCGGAGGTCGTCCAGCGTCTCGTCGTAGCCGTCGCGGATGACGCCGCCCTCGGTGAGTTCTTGGGGCGGGTCGGAGACGACGGCCCGCGAGAGCAGGTCCCGAATCTCGGGGAGGTCGTCGAGACTCGCGCGCAGCTCGCGGAGTTTTTGGCTATCGGCGTCCGCGAGCAGCCCGCGAATCTCGGGCACCACGTCCAGCGTGTCCTTCAGCGCGCGCAGGTCGCGGGCGTTCGCGCGGCCCCGCGAGACGCGGGAAATCAGGCGTTCGACGTCGTAGACGTCCCGCAGGTGCTCGTGGAGTTCCTCTCGCGTCAGGGGGTCCGCGAGCAGCTCGCCGACGGCCTCGTGGCGCGCCTCGATCTCCTCGGGGTCGGTCAGCGGCCGGCGCAGCCAGTCGGTCAGGGTCCGGCGGCCGAGCGCGCACGCCGTCTCGTCGAGCACGTCCACGAGCGCCGTGCCCGCCGCGCCGTGGACGCTGCGCTGCTCGAACACTTCGAGGCTCCGCAGCGCCACCGCGTCCATCTGGAGGTACTCGCGGGGGTCGTACCGCGTCAAGTGATTGAGGTAGTCCAGTCGCTCGCCGTCTTCGCCGCCCCGCGTGTACTCGGCGTATTCGAGGAGCGCGCCGCAGGCCGCGACCTCGGCGTTGCCCGCGAGCGCGTCCCCGCTCCCGAAGTACGCCGCCACGGTCTCGCCGGCGCGCTCGGCGTCGAACGCCGCGTCGTCGTACGCCGCGACGAACGTCCCGTCGTCGAAGCGCTCCGCGGCCACGCCCGGCCCCGTCACCAGCTCCGCGGGCGCGAACCGCCCGAGTTCGTCCCGCACGCGGGCCGCGCTCGGCAGGCTCGTCGCGTAGAAGTCGCCCGTCGAGACGTCCAACAGCGCGAGGCCGAACCCGCCGTCCTCTGAAGCCGCCAGCGCCGCGACGAAGTTGTTGTCGGCGCCGGAGAGCAGTTCGTCCTCGGTCAGCGTCCCGGGCGTCACCACGCGGGTCACGGCGCGCTCGACGACGCCGGTGACCTCGTCGGGGTCCTCGACTTGGTCCGCGACCGCGACGCGGTAGCCCGCGTCCAGCAGGTCGTCGATGTACGGCTCCGCGTTGTCGATGGGCACGCCGGCCATCGGGTACTCGCCCGTGGAGTCCTCGCGGGCGGTCAGCGTGATTTCGCAGATGCGGGCGGCCGCTTCGGCGGCCTCGCAGAACAGCTCGTAGAAGTCCCCGACCTGAAACAGCACGAGCGCGTCCTCGTAGCGCCGCGTGAGCTCGAAGTACTGGCTCATCATCGGCGTCAGGTCGCCCTCGCTTTCGGCCATCTGGTCCGGTGGGCCGAGCGCCGCGTCCATGCACGACGGGAAGGCGGCGGCCGCTGTTATGCTCACCGATTGCGGGCCCGTCCCCTCAGAGCAGGCCGGCGAGCACGAGCACCGCGACGCTCACGACGGCCGCCGCACCGAACCACGGCGCGGCGCCGTCGGCCGCCGACTGCACGTCGTCGCCCGCGGTGAGCCGGCTCGTGGCGACGTGGCTGAGCCCCGCCAGCACCAGCCACAGGCTGGTCATCCCGACGACGAGGTGCCCCCGCGAGGAGCCGGCCAGCGACTCGAACGTGTAGAGGTTGCCCGCGAGGTGGCCGCCGGTCAACAGCATCGCGGCGACGCTGGCGACGCTGAGCTTCGTGAAGCGGTCGGCGATCCACTCGACGGGCGCGGCGTCCAGCACGCCGCGGCGCGCGGCCGGCACGACGAACAGCGCGACGGCGAGCGTGCTCCCGGTCCACGCCGCGCCGAAGACGACGTGGACGACGCGGGCGGCGGCGATGTCGAAGTCCATGGTTCTCCGTTCGCGCACGCACGGAAATAACGCGTCGGTCTCCGTTCTCGGGGTCCGCGTAACGCTTTACCCCCGCGGTCGCCCACTCGCAGGTATGCGATTAGAGGAGTTCTGGGGGGTCGGCCCGAAGACCGCCGACAAACTGGAGACTGAACTCGGCGTTCCCGCCGCCGTCGACGCCATCGAGTCCGCGGACGTGCGCGCGCTCGTGGACGCCGGCATCTCGCGGGGCCGCGCGACCCGCATCCTGCGGCGCGCGAACGGCGGCGACGGGATGGACGCGCTGGCGACCGACGACGCCCGCGCCGTCTACAAGGAACTGGTCGCGCTCGCCGCCGACTACGCCGTCACGCCCGGGACGGCCGACCGCATCCGGGTGCGCACGCCGCTGACCGACCGCGACGCGATGCGCGAGCGCCTCGACGACGTGGAGGCCGCCCGCGACACGTGGGCCGGTCTCGATGCGGAGACCAAGCAGGCGGTCCTCGACACGTTCGACGCCCACGACGATGCGGGCGACCAGCAGCGCGCGGCCGTCGAGACGGCGCTCGCCCTGCAGGACGCGGTCGGCGAGGGCGCGGGCGTGTTCGCGTCGGTCACGACGCTGGACCGCGACGCGCTCGAAGCCGCCGCCGACGCGCTGCGCTACCTCACCGGGGACGGCGTGGCCGAGGGCGCGGACGCGAAGCTCGACCGACTCCGCGAGCGCGCCACCGCGCTCGAACGCCTCGAACGCGACACCTTCGACGTGCTCGAAGACGTGCGCTCGCAGGGCGTCGAAGGAACCGACGAGTTCCGCGCGGCGTTCGTCCAGTACGTCGCCAGCGAGGCCGACGTCGAGCCGCGGCGCGTCCGCTCCGCGATGGCCGCCGACGCCGCCGACGCCGCGGACTTCGTGAGCACGACGTTGCGCGCGCTGGCCGACGACGTGCGCGAGGACGCCGCCGACCGCGAGGAGGAGGTCGCCGCCCGGCTCCGCGGCGCAATCTCGAACGCCCGCGACGCCGTCGACGCCGCGGTGACGGCGGTCGGCGACCTCGCGGTGGACGTGTCGCTGGCGCGGTTCGCGGACGCCCACGACCTCACGCGCCCCGAGTTCGTGGACGCCGACGCCGTCGCCGTCGAGAACGCGCGCAACCTCTCGCTGGCCGCCGACGGCGGCGACGTCCAGCCGGTGACGTACGCGGTCGGCGACCACTCGCTGGAGCCGCCGACGGGCGACCGCGTCGCCGTGCTCACGGGCGCGAACTCCGGCGGGAAGACGACGCTGCTGGAGACGCTGTGTCAGGTCGCCGTGCTCGCCGCGATGGGGCTGCCCGTGCCCGCCGACCGCGCCGAACTCGGGGCCGTGGACGCGGTCGTCTTCCACCGCCGCCACGCGTCGTTCAACGCGGGCGTACTGGAAGCCACGCTGAACTCCGTCGTCCCGCCGCTGGCCGAGGGCGACCGCACGCTCATGCTCGTCGACGAGTTCGAGGCCATCACCGAACCCGGGAGCGCGGCCGACCTCCTCCACGGCCTCGTCACGCTCACCGTCGACGAGCACGCGCTCGGCGTGTTCGTCACGCACCTCGCCGACGACCTCGAACCCCTCCCAGAGGTCGCGCGCACAGACGGCATCTTCGCGGAGGGCCTCAGCCAAGACCTCGACCTGCTCGTGGACTACCAGCCGCGCTTCGGCACCGTCGGGAAGTCCACGCCGGAGTTCATCGTCTCCCGGCTGGTCGCGGACGCCGGCGACCGCGCCGAGCGCGCCGGCTACGAGACGCTCGCGCGCGCCGTCGGCGAGGAAGCCGTCCAGCGCACGCTCGCCGACGCCGAGTGGGCCGAGTAGCTACACGCGACCTGCGAGCGGGCCGACGCCCCCGTGCTCGGCCTGCCAGTACCAGATGAGCGGGACGCCGACGGCTGTCGGCCACAGCCACGCGACCACTGCCGGAGCCGTCCCGAGATTCACGACGGAGACGGCGGTGACGGTGGCGATGTACGCGCCGACCATCCGGGAGAGGTGGCTGACGAGCCGCGACTCGCTCGCGGCCGCGCGGAACGCGCGCAGGTCCGCGACACCGACGGCGAGGCCGAGCGCGCCGAACACGACCATCACGACTCCGAGCGAGTCCCCGATTGCGAGGCGCGCCAGCCCCCACGCGCCGAGCGCGACGCACGCGGCGACGACCGCGACCGCCCCCGCCCAGTCAACCGCCGCGGGGCCGTCGCTCGGGCGTTTGCGGGCCAGCGCGCGATAGCCCGAGAACGCGAAGTACCCGCTGAACACCGCGACCAGCAGCAGGAACGTGCGGAAGAACGACTGCTCGAACGCGAACAGCGCGAGCACCGTCACGACGACGACCGCCATCGCCGCGACGTAGACGCGGCCCGCGCGCCGGTGCCGGTGGCTGCCCTTCTCGGTTGCGAGGGCGACGCCGCCGGCGAGCAGCGCGAGCACGCCCGCACCGATGTGCGTCCAGAGAACCGCTGTCTCGACGGCCATTACGCCCACACAATGTCGAGCGGCCCACATAATTGCTCGCCGCAGCGCTGCCTGCCGTACTTCTTTGCCGGACGCCCCCGTCCGTGGCGCCATGACCGTCGTGAACGAACGCGACCTCGATTGGACCGAGACGAACGAGGGCGACGCGCGCTTCCGCCGGAAACGCCTCGGACGGGAAGCCGGCAGCGAGGAACTCGGCTGTAGCCTCTACGAACTCCCCGCCGGCGAGAGGTCGTGGCCGTACCACTACCACACCGGCAACGAGGAAGCGCTGTACGTGCTCGCCGGTGGAGGCGTCCTGCTGTGTGACGGTGAGGACCGCGCACTCGAGCCCGGCGACTACGCCGCGCTCCCCGCGGGCGAACGCGGCGGGCACCGCGTCGTCAACGACACCGACAGCCCGCTGCGCTACCTCGCCGTCTCGACGATGCGCGACCCCGACGTCACTGTCTATCCGGAGTCGGGGAAAATCGGCGTGTTCGCCGGGTCGCCACCGGGCGGGTCGGGCGAGCGCGACGTCCACGGCTACTACGACCGCGACGCCACTGTCGACTACTGGGAGTAGCGACCCCACACCTTAGTGGCTGGTCGCCGTCGCTGTGTCCATGCCACTGGACCTCTCTTTCGTCCCGTCGCTGGCTGCTGTCGCCGTCCTGCTGGTGGTGTCGGCGTTCTTCTCCAGCACGGAAATCGCGCTGTTCTCGCTGACCCCCGAGCGCATCGACGCGCTCGCCGGCGCCGACGACCGCGGCCCCGAACTGAAGCGGCTCCGCGACGACCCCCACCGCCTGCTCGTCACCATCTTGGTCGGGAACAACGTCGTCAACATCGCCGTCTCCAGCATCCTCACCGTGCTGCTCGTCGCCTACCTGCCGCCGGAGCTCGCGGTCGTCGGGACGACGCTGGTCGCCACGTCGCTGGTGCTCGTCTGCGGGGAGATTCTCCCGAAGTCGTGGGGGCTGGCGAACGCCGAATCGTGGGCGCTCACCAGCGCCCGCCCCCTCAAGTACGTCGCGCTCGCGCTGTGGCCGCTGGTCGCGTTCTTCGACGCGCTCACGCGGCGGCTCGCCGGCGCGACCGGCGGCAGCCCGGACATCGAACAGGAACTGCTCGAGGAGGAGTGACGGCGCCGCCGCTGGGCGCCGGGAAAGAACGGAAAACGTGGGGCGTTACGACTTCCGGCGCTTGCCGGCGTTCGTGCTCGGGCGCAGGTGCTCGGTGCCCTTGCCGCGGTTCTGGAGGCCGCGAGCGCGCTGCCCGGCGCTGGTCTTCCCGTGGAAGACGCGACCCTGCTGGCTCTCGTCGCAGATCCAGCTGAGGTCGTCGTCGTTCTGGATGGCGCCGTGCTCGGGGTCCAGCAGAATCACTTCGAACCACTTCTGCGAGCCGTCCTCCCCGACCCAGTAGGAGTTCAGCACGCGGAGGTTCACGTACTTCTTGGACGCGCGCTCCTCGGCGATGCTCTGGAGGTTCTTCGCGCGGCCGATGCGGTTGACGCCCTGCCGCTTCGTGCGGCGGCCCGCCTTGAAGCGGGACTTCCGGGCCGTGCCCTTCCGGACGCTGACCCGCGCCACGACGACGCCCTGCTTGGCCTTGTAGCCGAGTTCGCGGGCCTTGTCGAGGCGGGTGGGGTGGTCGACGCGCACGATGGCGCCCTGTTTGCGCCAGTCCTGCTTGCGCTGCCACTGGAGCTCGGCGAGCTTCCCGTCGTCGGGGTCTCGCCACGCTTCCTTGATGTGGGAGTAGAAGCTTCGTGTCATGTGTTGTCCGCGGGCGTTGCGTGGTTCAATTCTCGGTTCCCCGAGAATCACATCCCGTCCCGACTCCCGTCAGGAGCCCGCTGGAGCCCGCTCGCCAGCGAGTTACCCGGAGTTCGTCGCGGCGGGGGTTAAGAACTTCGAATCCTACTGGACGCCGAACTCGAGGTCCGCGCGCTCGAAGCGCAGACCCGGACCGTCGGCCCGCTCGACCAGCGTCGCCCCGTCGAACTCCTCGGGCACCGAGAACACCACGAGTAGGCGGCCGGACTCCCCGGGCGCCGCGGTCACCGCCGCGTGCTGGCGCCGGAACTGCTGGCTCGCGTTCTCGAAGCGCTGGTAGCCGTAGTTCGTCCCGTGCACCGACAGCGCGAAGTTCTGCTGCTTGACGACCACCTGCGAGTCGCCCGCGGTCACGTTCAACTGCACGAGCACGAACGTCTCGTTTGGCGGCGCCTCGTAGGTGTTGGCGTCGGTCTGAATCGTGTCCTGCACGCGAACGTCCCACTTCGCGCTCGCGGTGGTGTTGTCGTTCGGAACCGTCGAAAACGCCGTGAACGCGGGACCGCCGTTGCCGCCACCGCCGCCGCCGACGAACGGCACGAACCCCAACAGGGTGGGTCCCGCAAACACGGCCGCGACCACGACGACGACCGCGACGACGATGGGGGCGACGGGGATGCCGCTCGGGACGCTACTCGGCACGCCGCCGGGAATCGGCGGGCTCGGCACGTTGTCCAGCAGCGACCCGCCGTCGCCGCCGCTGAACTGCTCGACGAGGTCCTCGGCGCCCTCGTCGCGGACCGATGTCGCCAACTCGTTCGGGTCGAGCAAGTGGACGCTGCCCGCGTCGGCGGCGCTCCGTGCGCCTGTCGTGAACCGTCCGCGGGTCGCCATCACGCGCACGTCCACGCCCTTCTCGTCGCAGAACGCCGTGAAGTCCTCGACCTCGGAGGCGCCGATTTCGGTGTCCTCGCTCGGGCGGACGCCGATGAGCCCGCGCTTGCCGTTGTCCTTGTCGCCGCCGACGAGGTACGTGCCGTCGTCGTTCTCGGTCACGGACGTCGACCAGCCCTTCTCCTCCCAGAACGCCGCGAGGAAGTGCGGGAACTCCGACGCCGGCATCTCCTCGAACATCACGCACCCCTCCCGGTCGGACGCGTACTCTGTCCCGTCATGCAGTCCCCAGCTACTACCCTAATCACCACGGCGCCCCCTCATAAACGGTCGGGTCCGCGGCGCGCCGCTAGCAGCAGCGCGGCGGCGACCGCGACGAGCGTGGTCGCCGGCGACAGCGGCACGAACCCGCCCGACGACCCGCCGTTGTTCGCCACCGGCGCGAGCGGCTCCTCGTCGCTGACGGCGAGCGTCCGCTCAGTCGTCCGCGTCGCCGTCTGCGTGGTCGTGGTGTTGTTCTCCGGCGCCGTCGTCGTCGCGGGCGCGGCCGGCTTGACGAGCGCAGTCTCCGCGACCGGCGACGACCCGTTCTCGTACGCGGGGTCCGCGTCGTCGAGCACGCCGTCGCCGTCGGCGTCCACTATCGCGGTCGCGGTCACGTTCGTCGGCGCGTCAAACGACGCGTTCAGCCCCACGTCGACGCTGCCGTTGGTCATCTGCGGGAGCGGCCCCACGGTCCCGACCGTCGAGTTGTTCGCGGTCAATCGCAGGAAGCCGCCCCGCGAGAGCGTCACGCGCTCGACGGTCACGGAGCCGTTCGACACCGTCTGCGCGGGGAACAGCAGCGACGCGCTCGCCGCCGTCAAACGGACGGTGTGTCGGGTCTGCGACTCGTAGTTGCGCACCCACAGCGGAAACTCCGTCGGCCGGCTGGCGTCCGTGAACTCCAGCGTCGCGGTGAAGCTCCCGTTCTGGGTGACGGACGCGTCGTCCTGCCAGAGGTGCGGTTCCGGCGGCTCCTTGAGCGCGCGCACGTTCAGCGCCGTCCCCGGGAGAAGGTTCGTCTCCCCGTGAACCCGTAGTTGGTTGCCGTCCCACGGCGCCAGCGTGGACCCGGGTTCGACGCCGATGCTGACCGACGGGTCCACGAGCGTCACCCGCTCCGTGAGCAGCGTCTGGTTCTCGGAGAACAGCGGGTTCTTCGTCTCGTCGACGGCCAACTCGAACCCGTACGTGTGATTCGACCCCGCGCCGAGGTCGATTCCGCTGGTGTCCCACAGCACCGCGAACTGTCCGTCCTCGCCGCCGAAGTTCGCCGCGACGCGAACGTCCTCGGCGGTGTACGTCTCCTCATTGGTGTTCGGCTCGGGGTCGAGTTCCTCGACGCGCATCTCGAAGCCCTCGCCCCGCAGGTCGTCGACGCTCGCGTCCCCGTCGAACGGCGCGCCGATGCCGCTGTCGTTCTCGTCGACGACGAACGCCGCGTAGTCGCCGACCACGACGTTGTCGTTCCCGCGCCCGATTTCCGCGTGCGTCTGGACGGCGCCGAGGCCGTTCCCGCCACCGTCGCCCTCGAAGTAGTCACCGGGGAGCGCGCCGGTCTGACTGGTCATCTCGCCGTTCGGGAGGATGGTGAGCGTCCCGTACGCCTCCGTCTCCTCGTCGATGGTCACTTCGAGAACGTACTCGCCGGGCTGGAGGGCCTCGTCGAGCGGCGGCCCCATCATGTCCGGCGCGCCACCCGAGACGAACTCGCTGGCGTTCCCGTCCGACCGGTACGTGTCGAGTTCGACGGTGCTCGTTCCGCTCCCGCCGAAGCCGACGAGCAACTCGAAGCCGCCGCCCGTGATGGTGAGGTTCGCCGGCCCCGAGTGGCCGACGCTGATGCTGACTGTCTCTCCCCGGGTGACGGTGTAGTCCCCGACCGACGCGGACGGCTGCGCGCTCGCTGCGACCGGTGCGACACCTGCGAACACGGCGGCGACCAGCACGACCGCGACGACGACGGGGGCGAATCGGGTGCGTTCCATGGCCGATTGCAGTTCGGTCTCCACTTCCGCGCGGTCGTATAAATACGGCAGGGTGTCGCGTCGGCTCTCGGACACGTTCGCGCTCCGAGGCGCGACATCCGACCCCGCGACACGTAATTCTATATCGTTATATGGGATTTATCGGTGCTACACGGGCGAGCGCAGCCGCTGGAGAATCTGTGCGCGAGGGACGCGAGCGCGTCAGAAATCGACGACGGAGCCGAACGAGCCGTCCGCGACCGCGTCCGCGACCGCCGACTCGTCGACCTCGGGCACGTCGCTGGGGTACTTCTGCTGGAAGTAGCCGACGATGTTTCCGACGTCGCGGGCCAGCAGCTCCTCGGCGTTCTCGTGGTCGCTGGGCGTGGCCTGCGGCCAGTCGAACAGCGTCACGCCGTCCTCGCTGACGAAGACGTTGTACTCGCTGACGTCGGCGTGGACGTAGCCCGCCTCGTAGGCGGTCGCCAGCTCCCGGAGCACGAGGTCGAGGACGCCGCTGGCCTGCTCGGGTTCCAGTTGCGCGCGCGAGAGCTCCACGCCGTCGATGCGCTCCATCACGATGGCGTGGCGGTTCTGGTCGACCGGCCGCGGCACGTTCACGTCCGGGTACAGCGTCTCCAAGGCGTCGTACTCGCGCTCGGCGGCCTTCCGCGCTGTGTACTGCCACGACGTGTGTTCCTTGTCGCTGGTGTAGTCGCGGCCGCGGTGGACCTCCCGGAACTGGGTGTAGCCCTCCCGGTGGAACTTCAGCGCCATCGGGCGGAACGACTGCACCTCGTAGACGTCGCTCTCTTTGCCGACGCCCAGCGGCGACCCGAACCCCTCGACGGTGTCCCGCTCCGCGAACGCGTGCAGCGCGAGCGCGTCGTAGCCCGCGAACGTGAGCTGGACGCCCTCGTACTGGATGGTCTTCCGTTCGAGGAACTCCAAGTCGAGCATCCTGTCGAGTCGGTAGTCGACTTCCTCCTGTGTCAGCCGGGAGAACTCCGGGAGCTTCTCGCGGCTCACCCACTCGGAGAACCGCATCCCGTGTTCGACCCCCGAGAGCAGGTGGAAGTCCTCCGGGTCGAGGTCCGCCATCTCGGCGGCGACGTTCCGAACCATTCGCCCGAACGTAGCGCGCCGGTAGGGATAAGCTACGCGCCGCGCGCCGAGCACGCGGCCCAGATTTCCGGGCGGCGCGCCCTTACAGTCCATTCGTTCCGCTCAATCCACTCGAACGCCGAAAATTCACCTCTCGTGGCGCTCTGCGTCACCTACTCTCTATGCTGTGGATATGTGCTTGAACACTCGATAAATCTTATGCCACGATATAGAATACTGGTGGCGCGGCCATTTGCCGGCCGCGACCGCGCACGGATTCCCGCGGCGCTCGGCGCGCTCGCTGGCGGTGAGCGTGCGCGCCGGCAGACGCACGGCTTTTTGTCGGGGGCCGCGAATCGGGTGGCATGACGCTGGCCGACCGCGAGTGGCGGCTGATTCCCGAGGCGGCCCGCGACGGGCCGATGCAGATGGCGCTAGAGGAGGTCGCTGCGGAGACCGCCGCCGACGGCGGGCCGCGGACGGTCCGCGCGTACCAGTGGGCGCCATCGACACTCTCGATGGGCTACCGGCAGGACGCGGAGTCCGTCGACTGGCCGTACGCCGAGCGCGAGGGCATCACCGTCACGCGCCGGCAGACGGGCGGCGGCGGCATCTACCACGACGAGCACGCCGACATCTCCTACAGCGTTATCGCGCCCGCCGACGAGCTTCCGGGCGACCTGATGGACTGCTACGAGCTGCTCTGCGAGCCGATTCTGTCGGCGTTCCGCGAGATGGGCGTCGACGCGGACTTCGTGAGCGAGGAGCAGCCCGCGATTCACGAGCCCGCGTGCTACCTGCGCGCGCTCCACCCCGCCCACGACATCGCCGTCGACGGCCGGAAAATCAGCGGGAATGCCCAGTACCGCACCCGCGACGCGGTCATACAGCACGGGTCGCTCTCGTACGACCTCGCGGTCGACGCCCACCTCGGCGTGTTCGCCGAACACGGCGTGAGTGCTGACCGGTTCCGCGAGCGCGTGACGAGCATCCGCGAGGAGTGCGGTATCGACCGCGAGGAGGCGGTGGCGGCGCTGGAGGGCGCGCTCGCGGCGTGGTGCGACGCGCGCGTCGGCGAGTGGACCGACGACGAACTCGCCGCCGCCCGCGAACTCGCCGACGAGAAGTACGCGACCGACGAGTGGACCCGCGAGCGGACCGCGCCGACTAACTGAACCCGAACGTCTCCGCTTCACTGCCGACGTGCTCTTCGACGGCGCGCCGAATTTCCTCCAGCGGCGGCTGGTCGCGGCTCGGGTCGAGGGGGTGCTCGCCGACCCAGCGGTACCGCACGACGCCGTCCGTGTCGACGAGGAACACCGAGCGCTTCGCCCGCGGGAACACCTTCAGCGCGCGGTACGTGACGCCGAACGCGTCCGAGACGGCGAGGTCGGTGTCGGCGTACAGCGGGAAGTCGATGTCGAGGTAGTCGATGAACCGGTGGTGGGTCGCCTCGCGGGACTTGCTCACGCCGACGACGCGCACGTCCTCCGTGGACGTGAACCAGCCGTAGTCGCGGAACGAGCACCACTCGTTCACGCAGTCCGGGCTGAAGTCGTTCGTGTAGAAGACGACCAGCACGGGCCGGTCGGCGTAGAGCGCGGACAGCGCCGTCTCCTCGACGCTGCCGTCCGCGCGGACCAGCGGCGCGGCCACGTCGCCGACCTCGTCCCCGACGTCGAGTGCGTCCCCCCGGCTCATACCGTCACAGGAGCGCTCCCCGGGGAAAGATGTTCCGACGCTTCGAAGCCTCTATGCCCCCTGCGGCGAACGACAGCGTATGCGAGTAGGCGCACACGTCTCTATCGCGGGCGGCGTCGACAACGCCGTCGAGAACGAACTGGACGTCGGCGGGAACTGCGGACAGATTTTCACGCACTCCCCGCAGGTGTGGCAGGACCCGAACATCGAGGACGGCGAGGCCGAAGCGTTCCGCGCGGGCACGACCGAGAGCCTCGACGGCCCGTGGGTCATCCACTCGTCGTACCTCGTGAACCTCTGCACGCCCAAGGAAGACCTCCGCGAGAAGTCCGTGGACAGCATGCAGAAGGAGGTCGACGCCGCGGACAAGCTCGGCATCGAGTACGTCAACGTCCACCTCGGCGCGCACACCGGTGCGGGCGTCCAGCAGGGGCTGGCCAACGCCGTCAGCGCGCTCGACGACCTCGAAATTCCCGAGGGCGTCACCGTGCTCGTGGAGAGCGACGCGGGCTCGGGCACGAAGCTCGGCGGCGACTTCGAGCACCTCGCGTACGTCCTCGAAGAGTCCGGCCACGACCTCGGGGTCTGCGTGGACACCGCGCACGCGTTCGCCGCGGGCTACGACCTCTCGTCGCCCGAGGCGGTCGCGGAGACGCTCGCGGAGTTCGACGACGTCGTCGGCTTCGAGCACCTGCACTGCGTCCACCTCAACGACTCCAAGCACGACTGCGGCACGAACAAGGACGAGCACGCCCACATCGGCGAGGGCCTCATCGGCGAGGCTGGCATGGACGCGTTCGTCAACCACGACGCCATCGCCGACGTGCCGCTCGTGCTTGAGACCCCCCACGAGGACGGCCGCGGGTTCGAGTGGAACATCGAGAAAGTGCGTAGCCTTCGCGACGACTGACGCGAGAACCAATAGCGGACCCCGCCGCTTTTGCCGACCCCGGTTTTCAGTGAGCGTGTGCGCCGATTCAGCGCCGACTACCTCGACGAGACGCGCCGCGGCATGTGGGCCGAGCGGGAGGCGCTGGACGCCCTCCGGTTGGGGAGCCGCGAGCGCGTTCTGGACGTGGGCTGTGGCACGGGCGAACTCACGGCCGTGTTCCGCGAGGAGTCCGACGCCGAGGTGCTCGCGCTCGACGCGGACGCCGACCTGCTCGGGCACGTCGCGGCCGACGACCGCGTGCTCGGGGACGCGACGCGGCTGCCGTTCCGCGCGGACGTCTGCGACCTCGTGGCGTGTCAGGCGCTGCTCATCAACCTCCCCGACCCCGTGGCCGCCGTCCGCGAGTTCGCGCGCGTCTCCTCGGACCTCGTGGCGGCCGTCGAGCCGAACAACGCCGCCGTCACCGTCGAGTCCACGGTCGCCAGCGAGCCGCCGCTCGCGGCGCGCGCCCGCGAGGCCTACATCGAGGGCGTGGACACGGACGTGTCGCTGGGCGCGGACGCCGCCGACTGCTTCGAGCAGGCGGGACTCGTGGACGTCTCGACCACCCAGTACGAGCACGTGCAGGCCGTCCAGCCGCCGTACGGCGAGGGCGCGCTGGAGGCGGCGGCGCGGAAGGCGACCGGCGAGCGCCTCGCCGAACAGCGGCCGACGCTCGCCGCCGGCGGGCTCTCCGCGGACGCCTACGACGCGCTGCGCGCGGAGTGGCGCGAGATGGGCCGGGAGGTCGTCGCGCAGATGCGCGAGGACGACTACGAGCGCGTCGAGACCGTCCCCTTCTACGTGACTGTCGGCCGCGTCCCCGAGTGACGCTGGCCGGATTTCCGATTCTCCGAGCTTTATTCGCGTCCGGGGTCACGTCGAGGTATGGACGACCGAGTCCGCCGCCACGCCGAGATTCTGGTCGAGGACTGCGCCGACGTTCAGCCCGGCGACATGGTGCTGGTGCAGGCGTCGAAGGAAGCCGAGGACCTCGTCGTCGCGCTCTACGAGAAGCTCGGCGAGGTCGGCGCGCGGCCGACCACGCAGTGGGGGAACGCTCGCGCTTCCCGCGCGTACAACCGCGCGATGGACGCCGACGACTACGAGACGAAGGCCCACGACCTCGCCGCGATGGAGGAGACGGACGTCGTCTTCCTGATCGGCGGGGGCGGGAACGCCTTCGAGAGCAGCGACGTGCCGCCGGAGAAGTCGCAGGCCGCGAGTCGTGCGCACGGCCCGATTCTCGAAGAGCGCCTCGGGAAGCGCTGGGTCATCACCCAGCACCCCACGCCCACGGGCGCCCAGAAGGCCGAGATGAGCACGGAGGCCTACGAGGACTTCGTCTACGAGGCCGTCAACAAGGACTGGCACGCACAGCGGGAGTTCCAGTCCCAGCTCGTCGAACTGCTGGACCCCGCCGACGAGGTGCGCGTCGTCTCCGGGGACACGACGGACGTGACGATGAGCGTCGCGGGCATGGACGCCGCAAACGACTGGGGCGACAAGAACATGCCCGCGGGCGAGGTGTTCACGTGCCCGGTACCGGACTCCGTGGAGGGCGAAGTCCTCTTCGACAAGCCGCTCATCCGGGCTGGAAAAGAGATTCAGGGCGCGTGGCTGGAGTTCGAGGACGGCGAGGTCGTGGACTTCGCCGCCGACCAGCACGAGGACGCTCTCGAAGGCATCCTGAACACCGACGAGGGGTCCCGGCGGCTCGGCGAGCTGGGCATCGGGATGAACCGCGACATCGACCGCTTCACTTACAATATGCTGTTCGACGAGAAGATGGGCGACACCGTCCACATGGCCGTCGGCGGCGCCATCGCGGAGTGCGTCCCCGACGACCAGCCGTTCAACGAGTCCGCCACCCACGTCGACATGATCGTGGACATGAGCGAGGACTCCTACATCGAAATCGACGGCGAAATCGTTCAGCGGGACGGGACGTTCCGATTTGAAGACGGCTTCGAGGGGTAGCTGTTTTTTAGCGTAGATTTTCGCGGCGCGAGCGGAGCGAGCGCCGGAAAAAGGCACGCGCAAATCGTCCAGCGGGACGGGACGTTCACGTTCGAAGACGGCTTCGAAGAGTAGCGGGCTTTCTCCTCTATATTTTCGCGGTAGGAGTGGAGCGAGCGTAGTAGTTAGACCACGTCGCCGCGCACGGTCGCGCCTTCCGCGCGCTCGCGGCGTGCTTCGACGGCGTCGGCGGCGACTGCGGCTTCCTCCTCGTCGGCGCCGAGCATCTCCAGCGCGCCGGCGAGCGTCGGGAAGACGAGTTCGCCGTCGCGGAGCTTCCGGAACGCGTCGTCGCTGCGCTCGCCGTCGGCCCACAGGCAGACGCCGCGGGGGTCGAGGACGTTCTCGTAGGTCTCGGTGGCTCGCGCGCCCTCCAGCCGCTGGGTGACGTTGTCCTCGAAGCCCGCGTTGCAGACTTCGAGGTGAATCGGCTCGTCGTCGTCGAGGAGGTGGGCGGCCAGACAGCGCTCGGGCGCGACGTGGCCGCTCTCGTTCGCGCGCAGGTACTCGGGGTGGTCGTCGGCCCACGACGCGCGCACGGTCTTCCCGACGCCTTTGACGCCGTACTCGCGCTCGAACTCGCCGGCGCGGTCGGCGTCGTCCCCGCGCATGAGGATGTCCTTCGTGAGGTAGACGTCCAGCCGCTCGACGGGGTCGAGGCCGAGCGCGACGTCGCCGTACACCCAGACTTCGCGCACCGGCACGGGCATCTCCTCGCCGGCGACCGTCTCCACGAGCGCGTCCACGCGGTCGACGGCGGCGTCTCTGTCCATCGCCCCCACGTAGCCCGCGAACGCCGAAAACGGTTCCGCACGGCCGCCCGAATCGAAAGACCGACCCTCGCCGAGCGCCTACCGCGAGTAATTCGGGTCGGTCCGCTCGGACCGACGAACCACCATGCCGGCCACGCAAATCAAAGACCCCGTCCACGGCTACGTCGAACTCGACCAGCCGCTCGTCGACAACGTCCTCGACCACCGCGCGTTCCAGCGGCTCCGCCACGTCCGCCAGCTCTCCGCGACCTACCTCGTGTATCCGGGCGCGAACCACACGCGCTTCGAGCACTCGCTGGGCGTCTACCACCTCGCGCGCACCGTCTTCGAGAACCTCCGCGAGCAGTCGTACTTCTACCGGGACGCCACCACCGCGGAGCTGGACGACATCCAGCGCACGCTGGAGTGCGCGGCGCTGCTCCACGACGTCGGCCACCCGCCGTTCTCCCACCTCGGCGAGCGCTTCGTCGACACCGACGACCTCCGCGAGCGGCTCGCCGACCGCGGGCTCCGCGAGGCGTTCGTCGACGCCGGCGTCGGCGCCGCGCCCATCCGCGAGGCGTCCGCGCACGAACTGCTGGGCTGTCTCATCATCCTCGAAGAGTTCGGAGACGGGCTCCGCGAGATGGGCGTCGACCCCCACGACGTCTGCGCGCACGTCCTCGGGTACAGCCTCGAATACGAGCACGGCGGCCGCTGGCAGCACGGCGTCGCCGCCCAAATCCTGCACTCGCCCATCGACGTCGACCGCCTCGACTACATCACCCGGGACAACCAGATGACGGGCGCGGACGTGCTCAGCTTCGACACCGACCGCATGGTCGGCTCCTACACCGCCCACCCCGAGGAGGGGCTCGCGCTCTCGGACAAGGCCCTCTCGACCATCGGCAACTACCTCGAAGGCCGCATCGCGGTCTACATGTGGGTCACCCAGCACCACAAATCGGTGTACGCTCACGTCCTCCTGAGCGAACTGCTGGACGAACTCGCCGCGCTCGCGGACGAGCCACCGGTCACCGCCGACCGCGTCCTCGACGAGGAAATCGACGACAACACGCTGATGGAGCGGCTGCGCGTCGCCGCCAGCGACAACCCCGACTCCACGCTCGCCGCGCTCTACGAACGCTTCCGCGCGCGCCGCTTCCCCGAGACGTGCTGGAAGCACCGCATCGCGTACGCCGACCGCGTGGACGCCGACCTCGACGAGTTCAGCGACTGGCTCGTCGCCCACGCCGACCGCCTCGAAGCCACCCTCGCCGCGGAACTCGGCGTCCCCAACCACGAGGTGTGGGTCGAGCAGTCCTACGTCCCCGAGTACGAGCCCCAAGCCCTCGAAGACATCCCCATCGCGTACGGCGACACGACGCGCTCGGTCGGCGACTGGGGGCTGTACGGCGAGCGCGCGTTCGACCGCCCGATTCCGTTCGTCTACGTCCCCCACGGCGTCGAGACGGAGGCCACCGAGACGCTCGTCGAGTGGTTCCACGCGGAGCAGCGCGAGCGAGCCTGACGCCCGTCTTTCGGCTGCTCCCCACTCTCTCGATTCTACGCTCGCAGCCACGCCGCGAGCCGTTCTACCACAGATTCTGTGCGCCGCCATTACTCGCGTTCGCGGATTCGCTATCTCTACATGTGATTTACGAGGCTCGCCGTCGGTCGAGACGTAACGGTGAAACGCGGGCGCTCCCAACGCGTACGCAATGGATTGCACCAAGTGCGACCGCGAGGCCGTGATGCACGCGGCGTACTCCGGCGCCCACCTCTGCGAGCGCCACCTCTTCGAGAGCGTCGAGCGCCGCGTGCGGCGGCGCGTCCGCGAGGACGACATGCTCCCCGACGACGCCACGCCCGAGGACCCCGAGACGTGGGTCATCGGACTCTCCGGCGGGAAGGACAGCGTCGTCCTCACGGACATCATCGAGGAGACGTTCGCCGAGGACCCCCGCGTCGAGCTGGTCGCGCTCACCATCCACGAGGGCATCGAGGGCTACCGCGACGAGAGCCTCGCGGCCTGCGAGGAGCTGGTCGCCGAGCGCGACGTCCGCCACGAGGTCGTCGCGTACGCCGACGAGTTCGACGTGGAGATGGACGACGTGGCCGACGACGACCCGCTGGACATGGCGCCCTGCGCGTACTGCGGGGTGTTCCGCCGAGACATCCTCGCGCGCTACGCCGAGGAGTACGACGCCGACAAGCTCCTCACCGGCCATAACCTCGACGACGAGGCCGAGACCGCGCTGATGAACATCTTCGAGGGGAACGTCGAGCAGGTCGCCAAGCACTTCGACGCCAGCCTCGGGCCGTTCGACGAGCGCACGTCGAAGGAGGACATGATTCCGCGCGCGAAGCCGCTCCGTGACGTCCCCGAGAAGGAGGTCGCGCTGTACGCCCAGCTCCGGGACCTCCCCGTCCACATGGAGGAGTGCCCGCACGCCAGCGAGGCGTTCCGCGGTGAGATTCAGGACTTGCTGTTGAAACTCGAAGAGAACCATCCGGGGACGCGCCACTCCATCATGGCGGGCTACGAGGAGCTCGCGGGGCTGGCGGCCGACGAGTACGGCGACGAGGACGCCGACGTCGGCGAGTGCGAGGAGTGCGGCGCGCCGACGACCCGGGACCGCTGCCGGAAGTGCGCGCTCGTCGAGGCCGTCGACGCGGTCTGAGAGCGTGCGACACCCGCGGCTTCGCGGGCGAACGCTGACTCGAAAAGAACCGGCGTGTTACCGGATGACGTCGAGGCCGTTGTTCTTCTCCTCGACTTCTTCTTTCCCGCCGTCGGAGTGCGCGCCGAACTCGCCGGAGGTGCCGCTGTCGTCGACGGCGCGCTGCTTGGCGTCGGCGTCGACGTCGTTGAGCTCTTGGCGGGACTTGTCGGCCTGCTTCTGCGTGCTCGGGCCGAGCACCTGCGCGGACTGCACGCCGGTCATGATGGCCATGACGCGGACCTTGCCCTTGTAGTTCTCCTGGATGCGCGCGCCCCAGATGACGTTCGCGCTCGCGTCCAGCCGCTCGGTGATGTTGTCCGCGATGCCCTCGGCCTCTTTGAGCGTGAGGTCGGGACCACCGGTGATGTGGACGAGGCCGCCGCTCGCGCCGCGGTAGTCGACGTCCAGCAGCGGGTGGTTCATCGCGTCCTTGACGACCTCGTTGGTCTTGTTTTTGTCTTGGGTCTCGCCGACGAGCATCACCGCGACGCCGCCCTGATTCATGATGGCGGTCATGTCGGCGTAGTCGAGGTTGATGAGGCTGGGCTGAGTGATCGTCTCGCTGATGCCCTTCACGGTCTCCGCGATGATCTGGTCCATCACGGAGAACGCCTTCCCGATGGGGAGGTTGGGCACGTAGTCGAGCAGGCGGTTGTTGTCGAGGACGATGATGGAGTCCGCCTCGTCGCGGAGCTTCTCCAGTCCCTCCTCGGCTTTCACCGTGCGGGCGCGCTCGACGTTGAACGGCGTCGACACCATGCCGACGACGATTGCGCCCTGCTCTTTGGCGATCTTGGAGACGACGGGCGCGGCGCCTGTGCCGGTGCCGCCGCCCATGCCGGCGGTCACGAACACGAGGTCCGCGTCGCCGAGCACTTCCTTGATGGTGCCTTGGGCCATCTCGGTGGCGCGCTCGCCCATCGAGGGGTCGCCACCGGCGCCGAGGCCGTTCGTCAGGGATTTCCCGACGAGAATCTTCGTGTCGGCCTCGATCATCTTCAGGTGCTGTTTGTCGGTGTTGATGGCGACCGTGTCCGCGCCCTCGACGCCGATGTTGTACAGGCGGTTGACGGTGTTGTTGCCCGCGCCGCCCGCGCCGACGATGACGATGCGCGGGTCGCCGAACTCGTCGCCGTCGGTGTCGGCGTCCATCTCTCGTTGTTCGGCTTCGGCGTTGTCGAGGGCGTCCTGAACGATGTCCTGCATCGTTACACCTTCGCCCAGCTGTTCGTGCTGGTCTGTTCGGTCTGTTCGTCTATCATCTCACGGACGGCAGACCGAATCGCTTCGCTGCGATTCGGGAACTTGCCCCGTTCGACCATCTGTTCGACCTCGTCGATCTGCTGTTTCGGAATGCGGAGTGTCACACGCTCCATTTTTGATATCCCCGTTGTGGTAAGACGGCGTTCGACCGCGAGTGTGTCTTACAGAACCGGTGGGCGGGTCATAACCCCGCGCCGTCGTACGATTCCCTGTAAGACAACCGTCTTACGTACAACTACCCACACCGTGGCAACGTATATAATTAACGGCGGTTGTAAACAAGTGTCTTACCGGTCGAGCGCGTCCGCCGACGCCGTCCGCCGCCCGCAGTGCGGACAGAACGACCAGTCCGCTCGCACCTCGTCGCCGCACTCGCAGAACACGCGCCGCGTCGCCTTCTCGCCGCAGTTCGGACAGTACACGTGGTCCTCGGACAGCGACTCCCCGCACTGCGCACAGCTCTGCTCGTCGCTCCGGTCGGGTGTACGACCGCGTCCTTCCGCCCGTTCGGACTCGCGCCGGTCGCCGCGGCGCGGCTCCGCGCGCAGGCCGTCGGCCGCATCGACCGTAATTCGCACGTTTACGTCGCGATCGCGGGCTCGACGGTCGAGACGCCGCTCGACGAGTTCGTCGACGCGCTCGCCGACGATGTCGTCGATGCTGTCGTCCGCGTCGGCATCGCCGTCGAGGTACGCCCGCAGCGCCTCGCGCATGACCTCGCTCTTGGACTCGTCGAGGTCGTCGACGGCGTCCACGAGGTCGTCGTCCGCGCGGAAGGTTATCTTCGACATGCGCCGTTCGGTAATGCGTACCATCTCCGGGGACTTCAACCCATCCCACGCGTCTGACGCGCGTCGCCCGATGCCGAATGGTAACCCTTAAATCCGACCCACGGCCTACGAACGAATGCATCCGCCCTTAGCTCAGACTGGTAGAGCAGTCGACTGTAGATCGACTTGTCCCCCGTTCAAATCGGGGAGGGCGGAC
>Ga0207754_100074_pt1 | contig 90523 bp, 86 predicted proteins | sample A23E1SouthBayCA_FD_187728 | JGI IMG/M metagenome (GOLD analysis project Ga0207754, IMG submission 187728) | Aerobic enrichment media microbial communities from Eden Landing Ponds, California, USA - A23 E1 (SPAdes) | ecosystem: Environmental > Aquatic > Marine > Unclassified | place: Emeryville...
CCCCGCCACTGGAGCCGTCGTAGTAGTGCTCCTCCCAGTCGACTTTGAGGTCGAGCTCGCCCGCAGCGATGGTGTTGTTTTCGAACGATTCGGTGTCGTTGAGGTACGCACTCGTCCCGAGGCCCGCGCCCGCCGAGGCGGCACCGACGCCGCCGATCCCCGCGAGCACCGCGCGACGAGAGAGTTGGACGTTCTTGTCTGGCATGTGTGTCACTCCCCTTCCGGGGAAACCCACCGGCGGAGTCGAACCGCCGTATTCAGATCCCCGACAGATCGGAGACGCTGAGTGTGCCGATGTGGGTTAATTCGCTACGCTACGGCTCGCTGACTTCGATGTGGTCGGAGCTGTCGAAGAAGTCGAAGTTCCCGTCGTTCGGGTTCTGGTCGATCTCCACGACCGGGCCCTCGCCGCCGGTGCTGGCGAACACGAAGAACCGGAAGTCGCTTCCAACCACACTTCTGGGCATACCGAAGGTGATGGTATTTCCAGTCTTAGTCGCGGAGTAGCCGCTCGGAAGTTCCTCAGGTGAATCCTTGGAACCACTCGATGGGTGGTTGATGTAGGCGAACGGATCATCCGGGAATCCGGCGTTCGGTTGCCACGCGAGTTGGAAATCCGTAACCCCATCTTCGTCCGCGTCGATTGCCATCGGAAGGTTCGTCGAACTGTAGTCGGACGTATCGAGGAAGTCGACCCCGTCATCGTCGTCCTGGAACGTGAAGCTGATAGTGACGTTTTCCTCACCGAAATCCGCGTTCGTGAGGACGGACCCGTCAGTCGAATTGCCGTGGCCTTCAGGGGTGGAATAGTCCGTCGAGAGTGAGAAGTCAGCACACGGGTTCGCGGTGCCGTCGTTGTGGCGCGCCTGCAGCGCGTGGAACTGGAGGTCGAACTCCAACTCGTCGCCCTGGATCTCGTTTTCGACTTCAGCCGGAACTTCCCAGTCAAGGCAGAGGCAGGGGTTGGTGACGTCGCTAGATACGTCGTCCGAGCCCGTACCCGCGTACGCGGACTGGTCGCCACCCCCCGCCATGCTGTCACCGGTTCCATCGAGCGGAAGCCCAACCTGGAGTCGGGCAAGGACTTCCCTCAGTGTCCCCGACAGAATCGTCTCGCCCGTACTCACAAGCTCACCGGTCTCTTCGTTGATCTCGCAGTACTGCACGTCGACTTCGATGTTCTCCTCGAGTTCGCCCTCGCCGTTGCCGTCAACAGGCTCCGGCTCGGTGTAGCCGTTCTCGTGGGAAAGGGTGAGGCCGCCACACGCCCACATGTACGCGGGGTTGTCGTCGATCTCGAAGCAGAACCGCGAGTACCCGCTGTCCCCGGGCTTCACGTCGCCGAGGTTCTGACTCATCGCGGTGCCGTCACCGTTAACGGTCACCGCGGCGTCTGAGTCCTCATCGTTCACCTCGCCGGTGAAGCTGTTGATCGTGTACGTTCCCGCGTCTCCCTGATCCTCGTGAACGACGTAGTCGACAGCCAGGTCGAGCTCGCCGGCCGTCATCATGTTGTTTTCGAACGATTCCGTGTCGTTGAGGTACGCGGACGTGCCGAGCCCGGCAGCGGCCGATGCGACACCGATGGTGCCCAGTCCGCCCAGGACGCGACGCCGCGTGAGTTCGAGTTTCTTTTTCGACATGGGTTTTGTCGGCCAGCCGTCGTGGCGGGCCTTGACACATCCACTATGGGCCACCCCCATAGCTAATCGCGAAATTTGTAGAGAAACGACTGATTCAGCGGCTCTTAGTCCGCTATTGAGGTGTTTAGATTGGCTCTCAGTACCGACTAAGCGAGCCGCTAGGCTGCTACCAGGGTGTTAAGAAACCTGATAAATAAGCGGGTAGCGGTGTCGGGGTTGGTGTATGAGCCTCTCCCGATCGCCGCGGCTCGCAGAGAGGGACATTCACGACATCCTACGCAACGATCGGCGGCGGCGGGTCATCGAGCACCTTCAGGAGTCTGTGGGCACTGTGACGCTGCGCGAACTCTCGGAGACCATCGCCGCCCACGAGTCGGGTGACTCGCCGCCGCCGCGGCCGGTCCGTGAGAGCGTCTACAACTCCCTCCACCAGACTCACCTCCCGAAGCTCGACGACGAGGGCGTCGTCGACTACGACGAACACAGGAAAACCGTCGACCTGCGCCCGGGCGCCCGCGACGTCAACGTGTACATGGAGGTCGTGACGAAGTACGGCATCACGTGGGCGGACTACTACCGGACGGTCGCGACGGTCGCGCTCGTGGTCACGGTCGCCACCGAACTCGGCGTCCCCATTGTGAGTACTGTGCCGACGCTGCTCTGGACGAGTCTCGCGCTCATCGTTGTCGCCGTGTCGACGGCGTATCAGCTCTGGACACGGCGATGGACGTACCTTCGGCCCCTACTGGACTGAGTGTCGGCCGAACGTTACGCAGTGGACCTACGAGAAGGAACCGCGCTAGAGTTCTGCCTCGAAAACGCGAGCCCCACAGGACGTGCAGGACGCTTCGACCACGTCGATTGACCGACAGCACGACTCGACCGTGTCCTCGCTGAGTTCGATGTGGCCGTCACAGACTGAACACTGATCGAGCCACAGGCGGAGCCCACCGAGTAGTTTTGTCCGCTCTTCGAAACTGCGGTCGGCCCAATTCGAGTCGACCTCGGCGAGCGCGGCCGCGCCTGCGGCGTCGGCGATGAACGCTGCGCGCGAGGGCCATTCTGCGACGGTCGTTCCGGAGACTTGGGTAACGACCCTGTTCCCGCGGAACCTGACATCCACGGGGTCGTCGAACGACGACGGAAGTATTCGATAGACTGCGTTGTCCAGGTCTTCGGCGGCCAAAGACATCTCCGAGCGCCACGATGCGTGAAACAGCGAGTCCAAGCAGAGGTCGTCACGGTCGAGACAGGGGGTCAGCACGCCGGCTGTAAGGAGTACCGTCTCCGGGTCGAACTGGCTGTCGCCGTCATTCGCTCGAGTGGTCGGTTCCGCCTCCCCGTGTTCGAAGTACGTGAGTACGACATCCGGGAGAAATCGCTGTGTTAGAACCGGTGTCCCGGGAACGACGTATCCGCGAAGGTATGTGATTCCAAGCCCGACAGTCACTGCGACAATGCCGACGGCTGCTTCGAACCAGGTACTGAGGCCGAGACCGACGGCGGCGACCAGAACGACGTTCAGGACAGTACATGGAAGGCATCGGTTCTCGCCCGTGTATTCTGGCTTCCGGAATATCTCGACCGCTCGTCGAACCTCCATGCCGATCTCTTGGCAGTAAACCGGGTTAGGTATTAGCGTGCTAAGCTCTCTGAACAGCCGATTAAACGACGGATTGTAGCGGACTCTCAGCACGAATGACGCGACAGTCGATTCTGTTCGTCGAGTGCGACGGCCCGCGGACGCGATCGCTTGACGTGACGGTGGTTTCACGGTAACTGGTAGCGTTGCCACCGGTATCCGACCGGACAGGGTCGGGTTCCGTCGGCTGTGTGGAACGACACCGACTCTAGCGACCGGTGGAAATCGGCGTCGGGAAGGGTGCTGGAGGGCCGGCGGGGGAGGGGGCTGACTGCGACCCGCCGTTCGCGTCGGCGGGCGACTGATAGTCCGCTGGCCAACAGGAAGTAGGGCGGTGCAGCGTTTCACGGGCTGAAACAGCGGCGTGGCCGTCTTTGCACGCCTGAAACGCAGGCGGGGGCTCGCGCCCAGGGTCATCGGGGGTAGTGTTGCAGAAACAGAAACGCGGAGGTAGAGTTTTTTCCTTGGCGGTCGCTGTTTTGGCTGTCCAATGGAGTTAGACGAATTCGTCGACGCGAACGTGCCCGAGGAGGGCGGTACCGGATTTCAAAAAGTCAACAAGCGGCTGCTTGCGATTCCCTTCGAGGGAGTCGCGATGGTGAAAGCCGGGTCGATGATCGCCTACACCGGCGACGTGACGTTCACTGGCAAATCCTCCGCCGAGGGCGGGATTACCGGGTTCGTCAAGGAGGCCGTGAGCGGAGAGGGAACGCCCATCATGGAGGCCGAGGGCTCCGGCACGCTGTACGTGGCCGATCAGGGTAAGAAGGTACAGATCCTCTCACTCGACGCCGACGAGTCCATCTCGGTTAACGGGACCGACGTGCTGGCGTTCGAAGAGCGCGTCGACTACGAGATCGGTACCGTCGGCGGGCTTTCCCAAGCCGCAGCCGGCGGGCTGACGAACGTGTTTCTCACCGGCCCCGGGGACGTCGCGATTACGACCCACGGCGACCCGGTCGTAATGCGGCCGCCGGTCACGACGGACCCCGAGGCGACGGTCGCTTGGAGCGCCAACCTCTCTCCGTCGATCGGGACGAACAAGGCGATCGAGATCGGCCAGCAGTCCGGCGAGACGATGCAGATGGAGTTCGACGGATCCGACGGGTTCGTCATCGTGCAGCCCTACGAGGAAGGCGGCCAGATGTGACACGCCTTGGCGGTACACGCTGAGCAGTCGCCGAACTCTCCGTGGAGCGTAGCAACCTGTCCAAGTCCGTCCGTTCGGCTGTCGACTTCCGCTGCACACCCTCGAGGCCGAGATTGCGAGTAGCTGTTTCTGCAGCCGAGGCCGACCCGAATGGGTGCTGTCGACCGATTCGCCATCGGCATCAGTTGACTCGAGTCCTGAAACGGGACGCGATCGCACAACCTCGGAGGATAGAATTGATGCGTGCCTTCTTTTCGCTTGGACTTCCTCTGACCTGGCTGACCAGTACGGCCGCGTAGTTACCGGTGTAGATTCTATTAACAGAAATTAATATTCTCGTAGCTGTGCAAGATGGACGGTGCGTATTCAGCAGGCTGTATTGGCCTAGAGATTCGATTGGTTACCCAAGAGTCACTGCATAACTAAGTGAATAGAAATCGTGTTCGCATGGTGCCGAATCTTGATTAGTGACTAAGCCATTGTTGTATTCAACTAAGGATGACGGAGACCACCTTAACCGGCCAAGAAGCACGTCAACGGCTCCACGAAATCGTTCGAAAGGATGTTCCATTTAATGAAAAGGCACACGAGGCGTTAGAGCTTGGCAAACAGTATCTCGGCGTGGACAACGGCTATCTCACTCGGATTGATCAAGACACCGATCACTGGGAGATAGTCGTCACGACCGACACAGCAGACGGACAGGCCTCGCCCGGTCTTGAACTAGAGCTTCAAGACACATACTGCCGTGAGACCATTGAAGACGACACCCTACTCACACTCCACGATGCACCAGATCAAGGCTGGGACGACGATCCGGCCTTCGAAAGAAGCGGGAACCATACGTATCTCGGTATCCCTCTCATTACTGAGCAAGAACCCCGATCTAACTCGTTTAGCGAGGCTGAAACCCAGTTTGCTGACCACCTGACACGATTACTCGAACGCGAACTCGAAAAAGAGCTCATCGAGGGCGAACTCACGAATCAAACCAACCTTGCTATCGTTCTTCACCGCGTCCTGCGGCACAATCTTCGCAACGACATCTCTGTCATCCGTGGCTATACGGAACTCATAGCCGATCAAGTGGATGACGATGCCGTCGGTGAAACCGTTCTCAACCATATTGACGGCTTGATCGGTTTGAGTCAGAAAGCCCGCGAACTGGAAGAAGTCGTCACCACCAGCTCCGAACGACAGACGACAGAGATTGGAGCCCTTATTGAGGAGATTACTGCGGAGATTACCCAGGAATACCCGGAAGCGTCGATCGCTGTTGAATACGATAACGAAATCCAGGGGAGAGTGCTGCAGAACTTCGATCGGGCTATCGAGGAACTCATTGAGAACGCTGTCAAACACACTGGCGACAATCCCAGCGTCACGGTTGCGATCGAGATTGTCCCGAACGGTATCGAGATTCAGATTAGCGATAATGGTCCCGGCCTTCCTGATACCGAAGCTGAAGTCCTCAACTCAGGGGTAGAGACACCACTCGCCCACGGCTCCGGTTTGGGCCTCTGGTTAGCCTACTGGATTGTGTCGAGCCACGACGGCTCCATCAACCCGAAGATCACAGAACACGGGACGACGATGACAGTTGCTATCCCTCGAAAGCCTGATGTTACTGTTCAACAACAGGTGACAGAACTCACGCGGTCGCGTGACAAATACAAACTAACCTTCGAAGAAGCGAATGATGCAATTGCTATTGTTAATGACGACGGCAGAGTTGTAGACGCGAACGAAGCAGCGAGTACGATATTCGGCGTAGAAGACAACGAGCTACTTGGGCGGTCGCTAACGGAGTTTTTCCCAGACCAATTTGGGTTCGATACCGAGTGGCAGGACTTCCAGGAGACCGGCGATCAAAGAGATACAGTGAGGGTACTCGGCGCTGATGGCGTCGAGAGAATTATTGAGTATGAAGGAACGTTAGATATTATCCCTGGTCAAAACCTCTTCATTAGCCGGGATATTACCGAACGCAAAGAGCGCGAACGGGAACTATCGGTAGCGAAAGAGCGGTATGAAATCCTGCTTGAGGCGGCTCCGGATCCCGTGTTCGTTGCAGATGCTGAGACGGGGGAACTCATTGAAGTGAATGAAGCTGCCGAAACGTTGCTCGGGATGTCGAGTGACGAAATTATCGGGATGCATCAGTCCGAACTCCACCCCTCGGAGCAGGCCGAACTCTATCAGCAATTCTTCAAAGAACACGTCGAGTCTGGTGGGTCGAAGCGGCGGCTCCCTGATGGATCCCACCTAACTATTGTAACCGCCGACGGGGATCGCGTCGCCGTCGAGATCAGTGTTGAGACGGTCTCGCTTCCCGATGGCCCTGTAACCTACGGCATTTTCCGGGATGTCTCTGAACAGATTGAACGCGAGCAGGAACTGGAAGCGATTACACAACGGCTCCAACTTGCCCTAGAGGGAACGGACACGGGTGTCTGGGACTGGACTATCGGGACGGGCGAGGTACGCTGGGGTGAGTCTCTGGAACGACTGATCGGAATTGAACCAGGGACGTTCGAAAGTACCTTCGATGCGTTCGGGGAGTATGTTCATCCTGCCGACAGAGAGAAAGTCACTGCTGCTGTTGAACGGGCTGCCGAAACCGAGAGTCGATTTCAGACCGAATATCGACTCCAGCGCGAAAATGATACACACATCTGGGTCGAATCACGAGGTGAGATCTACGACGATGGCAGCGATTTCAAGCGGATGATTGGCATCGTTACTGACATTACTGAGCGCAAAGAGGGCGAACGAGAGTTGGAACTAGCCGAGACCGTGTTCGAGAACACCCAAGATGCACTCTTCGTTATTGATGTGACCGAGGACCGCGAGTTCTACATCGAGCGGGTCAATGCAGTCTATGAAGAGTTGACGGGTCTCTCGAACGACGAAATCGCCGGCAAGACGCCCACAGAAGCGGTTGGTGACGAAATCGGCAGTGAAATCGAGTCGCAGTACCGCGAGTGCGTGGAACGGCAGGAATCGATCAAATACCCGGAAGAGATTCCAGTTAATGGTGAGCAACGGCAGTGGGAAACGAAGGTTACACCCGTAATTAGCGAGGGACGGGTTGACAAATTGGTTGGTGCGATGCGGGATGTGACGAGGAGATGATTTGTGCTGTCTAGTTGGTTGGGCGTTATATTCAGCGAATCCAGGGTTCAAAGTTCAGCTACCAGAAGGATTTGAAAGTCAAATACTAACTGCTGGTTTTTTGACAGAGGCAATCCATTTCGAAATGATAAGATCACCGACAGTGACACTGGGGGTGCCCGGTTCGAATTCACGACGAGGGGCCGGTGACACATACACAGCAGGCAACCCCACACTCACCCTCAGTCACTGCACCGATGTCCGCGGGGCCATGATACCTGTCTCATGATAACCGACTAGGCATTCCTGAAGACGATCATGAACGCATATTCGAGGCAGGCTACTTGACAGACAGCGACGGAACCGGCTACGGGCTGCAGATCGTCATAGAAATTGCGACTGCCCCTGGGCAGGGATGTTCGCGTAACTGAGAGCAAGAAAGGAGGCAAACGCTTCGAAATCACTGGCGTCGAGTTCGCTGCTGAATAGAACCTCTATATCTTGCACGACTGTTCTGATTAGTTCCTGACAGACAGTAGAGCCCTTCGGTTACTCTTAGCCCTGTATCTATCGATCCGACAGCACTTCCTGCACTAGCTGCGAGAAGGTGAAGCACGTTGCTTGTCTGATTGGCTTGTTGGATGGCGATTATGGCCTGTCAGGAACGACTGTTGACTGATGCGTACCTTGTCGGGGTGGAACTCAGGATGGCGATCGAAAGCGGCCAATCCCTTTGCACCGCCCTTCGAGAGGTAGCGGGGCCATTCGACTTACTCGATGACGGCTATCCCAAATGGCATCCGGCACCCCACTCCTTCGAGGGGATGGTGTGCTTGTTCATCTACCGTGAGCTCACCGGCGAAAGCTACCGCGGGCTCACCAGATATCCGGAACTGGCCGACGTGTTCGGCCTAGAGAAGATTCCTGATGAGTCGGTGCTCTCGCGGACCTGGCGCAACCGCTTCGACGACGCCACCAGGACGTTCGTCACCACGGCCGCACACTACGTCGTCAAAGAGATACACGACCGCGACATCCACGTGCCCGAAGCCCGACCGAAAGCGGAGGTCGTGAGTTCAGACCGAGACCCGAGTGCGTTCCAGGAGGATTCAGACGAGGACGAACCACTTGAGTTCACTACCGAACAGGTCCAGCGGACGACACGACTGGCTCGTGACCACGGCTTCGACGGATTCGACTCCGGTCGTGCCGCGAACGCCACCTACGAGGACACGCAGTTTTTCGAATTGCAGACGTTCATGGGCATGGTTGGTTGTGGAACGCCCCAAGGTGCCAGCCGTTTCCAGTATCGGCACGGGCTGGATAGTGGACCACACGGCGACACGCATCTCAGAGCGGTCAAGCAGTTCGAGCCGGACGCGCTGATTGAGGGATTTGACGCAGCAACCGACCGACTTATCTCAGTCATTGAGTCCGAAGCATCGTTCCGCCGACCGGTCACCGCTGCAATCGACATCACGACCATCCCCTACTACGGTGACGTCGAGGGGATGGCGATGGTCAGTGGGACGAAAGACCACGAGAGCCGAGCGTTCAAATTCGCAACGATATCGATCGTCGGGCGGAACATCCCTCTGATACTCGGTATAGAACCGATTCGAGAGAGCTCGGAGTGGGACAAGAATCCACCGAACAAGATTCACCGTGTCGTTCGACGGCTGGTGAAGCGAGCCCAGGAACACGTCCCAATCGAGACGGTGCTATGTGACCGTGAGTTCGACTCACAGCGCGTGTTGCAGACCTTATCGAACCTCGGCGTGAACTACCTCATACCAAAGCGAATCAACAGCACCGAGCGGGAGGCCATCGAGACGATGGAAACAGATGGCGAAGCGGTCGCTGTTGAGACAGCGTCCGTCCACGTCGAAGCTGGAAACCACCAGCTGCGGTTCTTGTACGTACCCTCGACGAAAGGCGATGGCACAGCTGTCTTCGCGACGAATCTCAGGGTGGGCCCAGATGAAGCAGAGACGGTCTGTCGCCGATACAGTCGGCGCTGGCAGATCGAGAACGAGTACAAATCGATCAAGAACGACTTCCTCGCGAAGACCTCCTCAAAGGACTACCGAGTGCGGCTGTTCTACTTCGTGTTCGCGGTGCTATTGCACAATATCTGGCGGCTCACTGATTTCCTGTTGAAGGCCGGTGTCAGTGGTGAGATGGATTATGCACCGGTTCTGACGGCTGGCGAGTGTGTCGAGTTGGTTTGCTCGGCACTAATCCCGCCTGACTAGCGCTCTACACCAGCTCGGACTGCATGTTGTGAGTGGCGACACTCTGCGAGTAGTCGAATTTGGGACTGTTTTCGCGCATTCGGTGGCGTCTCACCGAGGACGGTAGTTGATGCGACACCGCTGTGGCCTGTCCGAACCACGAAAATCCCTAGAAAAGCGCAAAAATAACCATCCTCCGAAACTCTAACGATAGATCTGCCTTTGCTTTGGTATCGCGATATGAGATTTATAGACTTCACTGTAGTTCGGAACTGGCCGGTATGAGCGTTGAATCCGGTGTTTAGAGATTCATACCGATCATACACAATGATTGACCGACTCTAAACTTACGCATGCTTTTCTCAGTAAGCGTGCGTAAGTTCTTTGGCGAGTGCCCCCGTCCCCCTGAACGACCCCACCCCAACACAGATGCGCACTGCTTTTCTCCCACTCCGAGGCCCTGAACCGGCGACCACGCCACCAGCGCGAGGGCGACGATGAGCGCCCGCGACCCGTCGACGCCGATCGCCCGGACGTTCCAGACGTTCCTCACGGACAAGGGCAAAGGCCAGGGCGGTACCGACGGGGCCTATCGACGGGACGCCGAGCGAGAACTGAACCGCTTCTTGCGCTGGTGTCGTGGCAACACGCCCGATCCGGCGAACGCCTCCCCGGCCGATACCTGGGCGGGCATCGTTCGGGACACGAACCCCGGGGGTGAGGGGCGAGACGTCCGGTTCGCCGACCTCGACTCGACCGTGTTCGGCGACTACGCCCGTTACCTCGTCGTCTCGGGGTTCTCGAACAGCACGGTCCTCACTTACTACGCCTACGTCGCCTCCTGGTGTGGCTGGGCCGACGCCCAGGGGTACATTCCGCGTCACTACGCCCGGGAGTCCGACGCCGAGGACCCGCTGCCGGAGAGCACCGGCCGTCGCCCCGGCGATCAGCAGGCGTGGTCGCCCGAACAGCGCGACCAGCTCACCCGGTTCGTCGACGAGCGGGCGTCAGAAGCGATCGACGCCTTCGGCGCCGTCGAGGTGCCGGCCGCCGAGCACGGTGACCCCGAGAGCGAAGCCGTGCAGGCAAAGGCTGCCGCGCGGTTCCGCGCGTACAAGCGCTGCCGGGAGCGGGCGCTCGCGTACATCCTCTGCTACACGGGCCTCCGGGCTTCGGAGTTCCTCAACGCACCCGACGACGACCGGCCGGGCCGGAACGGGATTCGCTGGGCGGACGTCTCCTTCGGAGACAACAACGTCACCGTCTATCGGAAGAAACAGCAGTGGGACGAGGCCTCCCTCCCGGATCCAGTACTGGGGCCGCTGCGACGGTATCGCCAGCTGCTCGACGCCCCCGAGGAGTGGCCGGTGTTCACGACGCTCCACCGGCCGACGCTCGCTCGGCACGTGACCGATGGCCTCCGTAACCGGGGACTCTCTGCCGACGAAATCGACACACATCGAGAGGCGAAACCGGACCTGCTCGTCGCTGCCGAGTTTGATCTCGCCGCGCCGCCGGGGCTCAAACCCAACGGCGCGCGCCGAGTGCTGCAGCGACTCTGTGACGATGCCGCGATTGCCGTCGACGACGACCGTCACGACTACCTCGCCCCCCACGGCGGCCGCCGTGGGATGGGAGAGGTGATGGTTCGGGAGTTCGGCTACGCCGCCGCCGCCCGGTATCTCGACAACTCCGAGGAGCAGGTCCGCCAAGCCTACCAGCACATCGAGGCCGCCGAACGCGCCGACATGGCGACAGAAGCGCTCTCGAACACCGACGGGCGCGTTCGGGAATCCACCGAGCCAGACCGGACCTGACGCCGTGCCGCGAATCGTGGGCATTCTGAATCGTCGCCAACTCCATCACTGCTGCCTCCCGTTCCCGCATCTGCCTTGCCTGTCTTCGCTACCGTAGCCACCGTAGCTGCCCAAGGCACCGCAGTCGCCTTAGTCACTGCAGGTACTCTAACCAGCGTAGATACCGCAGTTACCGCAGGTGCCCCAGCCACAGCAGATGCAGCAGGTACCGCATCTACTTCACCTACTTTACTTACTTCAGCTACCTCAGCTACCTCAGCTACCTTAGTTACAGTAGCTGGCACAGCTATCACAGGTGCGGTAGCTACCGCTTCTGTGGACCCCCTACGGCCCTCACATCCGCCGATTATCGCGGTCGTGCCGACTGGTTTGGTCGATGGTGCCGACGGCCTACATCCTTGTTGACGTTTACCAATATTTATACTGACTCCCACCGTCCGCGCGAATGCGAGCCACATGAGCCAGCCGACTACCAATAGGGACGCCCTCGATCAGTTCGAACGGCGTCTGCACGACGAAGTATCGCTCGACGAGCCGTGGGACCTTCTGGCGGAGTTCGCCACGCTGAACCGCGTCTCCGGCAGTGCCGACGAGGCCGCGGCCGCCGACTACATCCGCAACCGACTCGACGAACTCGACCCAGCCGGTGCAATAGTTGCGGACGCCACCGGGGGTGGTGCCTGATGGTCGACATCTGCTACCTCGTTCCCGGCGTGGGGCTCCCGAGCGACGAGCGGGACCGCCGCGAGCGCGTTTCCAACGAGTTGACGCCCGACCACGTCGAGGTGACTGTCGTCGAAGCTGATGGCCCCGGCCCGACGAGCATCGAGAGCGCCGTCGAAGAGCTCTGGTGTACCGTCGGCTCGATGCAGACTGCCCACCGCGTCGAGGACGAGTTCGACGCGCTGGTGATCGGCTGCTTCGGCGACCCCGGCATCCGCGGGCTGCGGGAACTGCTCGACATCCCCGTCGTCGGGCCGGCCGAGACGACGATCCACACCGCCGCGATGATCGCCGACCGTTTCACGTGGCTCACGATCCTCGACGAGACGATCCCGATGAGCCACGAGCAGGCCCACGAGCACCACCTCTCGGATCGCTGTGTGAGCGTCCGTTCCGTCGACGCGCCGGTCGAGTCGATCGACCACGGCGACGACGACCTCGTCGAGCGCATGGTCCGGGAGGGGAACGCCGCGATCGAAGAGGACGGCGCCGAGGCGCTGTTCCCGGGCTGTATGAGCCTCTCCTTTGCCCAGCGCCACGACGAGATCGAGGAGCGCGTCGGCGTGCCGTTCCTCGACCCCGCGAGCCTCGCGCTCGAAACAGCCGCCACCTGGGCGCGCCACGGCGTCGCCCAGAGCGCGGCAACCTACCCCGAGCCGAAGTTCGGGAAGCTCGGCGATCTGTTGGGGGAGGCCGCCGCCGCAAGCGACGACTGAGGCGCGGCGGGAGCCAGCCGCGACTCGACGACGATTGCGGCGCGGCGACGGCCCCTCACCATCGCCGTCACCTGCCCCTTCGGCGAAGCTATTTCACAGCCCGGTCGTGAGGGACCCACATGGACGACGACCCGTTCGTGACGGCCGAGGATATCGAAGAGTACGCCCGACGAGCACGGCTCGACCCGGACCGATTCGACCCGGAGGCGCAGGCAGCCGCGATGGCGGCACAGGACGACCTCGTCTCCCGTCTCGACGACCTCGAGACGCCGACGGCGCCCGACCGGACGTTCTGGGACCCGAACGAGGACGACGACCCGCACGCGGCGTTTCTCTCCCGGTGTGACATCCAGCGAACCGCCGACGGCGTGCTGTCGGGGCTGACGATCGCGGTCAAGGACAACGTCGCGGTCGCGGGGCTCCCGATGACCGCCGGATCGCCGCTGTTCGCGGATCACGTTCCGGCCGAGGACGCGACCGTGGTCGACCGGCTACTGGACGCGGGCGGGCGGATCGTCGGCAAGGCCAACATGGACGAGTTCGCGTTCGGCGGCGACGCGGAGACGATGCGTTTCCGACTGGCCCGCAACCCCAACGACCCCGAGCACCAGCCCGGCGGCTCGTCGGCCGGGAGCGGGGTCGCCGTCGCGGACAGCCTCGCGGACGTGGCGCTGGGGAGCGACACGGGTGGCTCCGTCCGGTTTCCAGCGTCGTTCTGTGGCGTCGTCGGCCTGAAACCCAGCCGGGGGCTCGTCCCGCTGACGGGGTTCGTCCAGTTCTCGAAGCTGAACGACGAGATCGGCGTGCTCGCGGACACCGTCGCGAACGCTGCCCGGACGCTCGAGGCGATCGCGGGGCCCGACCCGCAGGACGCTGCTACGGCTGGCTCGACCCCGGAGGCGTACGTCGATGCGGTCGACGGCGTCGACGCGGCCGCGGTCGAGACGCTCACCGTCGGCGTCCCCGACGAGCTGTTCGGTGGCGAGCCGGCGGTCGACGAGACGGTTTGGGCGGCCCTCGACGAGCTCGCGGCCGCCGGCGCGACCGTACGCGAGGTGTCGATTCCGGACTTCGAGTACGCCATCCCGGCATGGTGGGCCATCGCGATGACCGAGGTCGCCGCCTACGTCGAGCGAAACGGGGCCAACTTCTGGCAACGCTCGGTCGCGGAACCGACGTTCACGGCCGCCGTCGACGAGGCGCTCTCCGAACGCGCCGGCGAACTCGGCGACTACCCCGCGGAGGCGTTCCTCTACGGCCAGCACCTGCTCGCGGCGGACGGCCCCGAGTACTACGCCCGAGCCCAGCGGGCACGGGCGCTCGTGACTGCGGGCGTCGAGGACGCACTCGAGGGAGTAGACGTACTCGCGGGGCCGACGACGCCGATGGTCGCGCCCGCGTGGGAGGGCGAGAGCTATCTGGAGGACAGTACGCTCGACGAGGCGGTCCGGACGACGGGGCCGTTCAACCTCACCGGCAATCCGGCGATCTCGGTGCCCTGTGGCGCGAACAACGGGCTCCCGGTCGGGCTGCAGTTCGTCGCCCGGCGCGGCGCCGACGCGACTGCGCTCCGGGCGGCGGCGATCTGGGAGTCGCTCACCGAGTCGGTGGCATAGCGGAAGCAGTTCCCACTGGTTCACGGACTGCGGCGTCACCCCCGTCACGCTTATTGCACTACTTCCCTCCTTGTGCGTGTGATTGACACAGTCGACAGAACGACAGAGGACGAACTCGTCGGCGAGATCGACCGCGACGCGCTGGTGAGCCACATCGACGCGTTGGCCGATCTCCGACGGTATCCGGGGACTGATGACCAGTGGGAAGCGGCCGAGTACATCGTCGACGAACTGTCCGCCGACGGCGTCGACGTGGAACTGCAAACGATCGAGGCGTACACCAGCGTCCCGGTATCCGCGTCGGTGACCGTCACCAGTCCGGTCAGGGAGGAGTTCGACGACGCGATCACGACCGCGTTCAGCGCGAGCACGCCCCCGGGCGGTGTCAGCGGCGAACTCGTCGCCGTGGAGTCGGTCGGCCACAGCGCGGCCGACCTTCCCGACCTCTCCGGGAAGATCGTCTTCACCCAAGGGCTCCCCACGCCAGGGGCTGTGCGGGCAATCGACGAAGCCGGAGCGCGTGCGGCCGTGTTCGAGTCGCCGACGGAGGGGGAGCTGCACGAGATGATCGTCTCCCCCATCTGGGGCTCGCCGTCGGTGGACGACGCCGACGAGCTTCCGGACCTCCCGGTGGCGGAGATCCACCAGACCGACGGCGAGTGGCTGGCGGAGCGAGTGGCCGGTGACGACGTCGAGGTCGCCGTCGAGACGCAGGCACGCACCGAGCAGCGGGAGCTCCCCTGTCCGGTCGCCCGCATCGAGGGCACCGAGAGCGACCGGTACACCGTCGTCGGCAACCACATCGACTCCTGGCACGAGGGCGTCACTGACAACGCCTCCGCCGTCGCCACGTCGATGGAGTTGGCCCGCGTGTTCGCCGAGAACCCGCCGAAGCGCGGGATCGTGGTGGGGTTCTGGCCCGGCCACTCGATGGGTCGTTACGCCGGGAGCGCCCGCTACGCGGACCGGAACTGGCTCGATCTGCGCGAGAACGGGATCGCCTACCTCCACATCGACCTGAACGGTCTCGACGGCGCCGATCACCTCTGGGCCCAGCACATGGCCGAGGTCGACGACGAACACCTCGACGTGCTCGAGGACGGGCCGCTCCCGCTCGGCGTCGCGCGGGACGACGGCGGGCTCATCGGCGGCGGGAGTCGGCCGGGCCGGAACTCCGACCAGTCGTTCTGGGGCGCCGGGCTCTCCTCGCTGCTCTCGGGCGCCCGATTCAGCGCGGACCACGAGGACGCCGGCCCCGTCGGCGGCGGCTGGTGGTGGCACACCCCCGAGGACACCAAGGACAAGATCGACTTCGACCTGATGGCCGAGGAAACCCGGCTGTACACGGCCATCGTCTCACGGCTGTCGAACTCACCAGTGTTGCCTCACGACTACCGGGAGACAGCCGCGGAGATCCGCGCGCTCACCGAGCAGATCGACGCCGAGGCCGAGGGGGAGATCGACTTCTCGCCGGTGTACGATCGCCTCGACCGACTCGACGCAGCGCTCGAAGCGTTCGTCACGGTCGCCAACGACGCCGACGACGGCGTCGCCACGGACGTCGAAGACGTGCAGGTCCGGCTCGGAAACCTGCTCATCCCGGCGCTGTACATGGAGTCGCCGGCGTACGAACACGACCCGGCACTGCCACACGAACTGCTCCCGTACCTCCGGGTCGCCGAGTCGCTCCCGGACCGAACCGGCCCTCGAGCCGGGTTCGCCCGGACGAAAGCCGTCCGCGGTGTCTCCAAACTCGCCCATCGCGTCGAGGAAGCAGCCGACGCCGTCGAGGCGTTCCTCGACACGCGGGAGTAGTTAGCTGAACGCCGGCACCACTTCCTCGGCGAACAGCTCCACGCCGGTCGCTTCGGGGAAGTCCACGAACTCCAGGACGACTTCGTCGACGCCGAGCTCCGCATAGGGTTCGAGCTCGTCGACGAGCTGTTCGGGCGTGCCGATGAGGTTGTTGTACGAAGCCATCGGGTCGTCGGGGTCCGGATCCCGGAACCGCGGCACTTCGTCCAGGATCGCCTCGACCTCCGCCTCGGTCTCCCGGACGATACATCGGGCGAACCAGGAGATATCGATGTCGTCGAACGCGGTGTCGTACGTCTCGCAGTGCGAGCGCAGCACGTCGAGCTTGTGCGCCATCACGTCGGTCGGCCCCCAAAAGTTCCACTCGTCGGCGTGCTTGGCGGCGATGCGGAGCGTGAACTCCTCGCCGCCGCCGCCGACCATGATCGGCGGCCGCGGGTCCTGCCGGGGGCGCGGGCGGCAGGCGGCGCCGTCGAGCTGGTAGTAGTCGCCGTCGTAGTCCACCTCCTCTTCGGTCCAGAGGCGCTTGGTGAGCTCGATCGTCTCCTCCATCGCGCGCAGTCGCTCGGGCGCGTCCGGCCAGTCGTACCCGTACGCCAGCGCTTCGTCGGCCTTCCACCCCGCGCCCATCCCGAGCTTGAGCCGGCCGTCGCTGACGTTGTCCACCTCGGCGGCCATCTTTGCCAGCAGGGGGCCGTGGCGGAGCTCGTTGTTCACCGTCTTGGGGAACAGTGTCACCGACTCGGTCGCGCCGGCGAGGGCGGTCAGGGTGGTGAAACACTCGGTGGTCGCGCCGTCACCCGCGAGCAGGTGGTCGGGCACGCCCAGACCGTCGAACCCCGCGGCCTCGGTGGCCCGGGCGAACGATCGCTGTTTCTCCCACGAGATCGAGTCACAGAACGCCAGCGTGGAGTACTCTGACGCCCCGGCGGCTGTCGGAATGTTGGCTGCGAACCGCATCACCCCCACCATGCCCGACCACGGGTAAAGAACTACCCCCTGCAGCAACCACTGCGGTTGGCCTACAGCGACCGGCGCAGCCGCCGGAGCGTCGCCACGACGTCGTTGCGGGCACGCGTGAGCTGGAGTTCGAGGAAGCGCGCGTCGTCGCCGTCAAGCGCAGGCAGTCGCTCAACGGGCGCCAGCCGCGGGACCGGCGCCCGGCTCTCGGCGGGGTCCTGTTCGAACGCGCCCTCCGTGACGAACTGGAGGCGCGTGAGCTGCTTCACCAGTCTGTCTGCGGCGTCGGGGTAGCCGTCGGCGTCCGCGAGAACGGTCGTCGTCGCCTCGCGGAGCGCGTCGAGTTCGTCGATCACCGGCCCGAGGTCGAACTCGCTGGCGGCGTCGTACTTCGTGACCGCCGACGCGAGTTGGTCGATCGCGCGAACCGGGTCCGCGGGTTGTTCGGCACGACTCAGTCTGGCGGTTGCGAGCGTGTACACTTCGGTGTCCCGTTCCAGCACGTCGGGGTCGGCCTTCTCGATGGTGTCCGTCGTGAGGTGCCACGCGTCGGCGTGGCCGGCCGAGCCGCCGACTGGGTGGTAGCCGCGATCCTCGCGGACGGACTCGGGGATGCTCGACTGGAGCGACATCCCCGGCACGCCGAGGTTGTTGAACGAGTAGTCGCCCGCCCGCGCTGGGCGGTGTTTGGCGGTCGATTTGCCGCTTACGTCCGCGATGGTCCCGGTCGCGACCTCGTCGACGGCGGCCATCCACTTCACGCGCTCGTCGTACTCCGTCGCGTCGGCGACGCCCGGCGAGTCGATGTTCACGTGAGCGACACAGCGGTCGGCCAGTTCTTGGGCGAACTCGTCGACGAACCAGGTGGAGCCGGCGTAGCGCCCGGTCGAGTGGCCCGGCCACCAGGCGACCCACACGTCCCGCCGGAGGTCCTCGCGATGGGTCTGGAGCACTCTGGCCAGTTCGAGCAACGCGGCATCACCAGTCGCGTTGTCGGTGACGCCCTCGTACCAGGAGTCGAGGTGGCCGTGGGCGAGCACGAACTCGTCGACGGCTGGGGCGGCCTCGCCGGGGATGGTTGCGAGCACCAGCGGCGCCGTCTGCCACTCGGTCGTCGTCTCGGCGGAGACGGTGACTTTGGCGCCGGCGGCGGCCGCCTCACGGAGTTCGCACCCATCACTTGCGGAGACGTTCGCGACCAGCAGGTTCGGAACCCGCCCGTTCTCGTCGTACGGCGGCGCGCCACCCCAGACCGGGGTGACGATTCCCTCGTGCGGTTCGCGCTCGTGGGGGTGGATCCCGACGAACGCTTCGGCGCCCCGGTCGGCGAGCTCCCCGATCGCGCTGATCGGGATGATCGACTCGCTCATCACGACTTTCCCGGAGAGGTCCGACGGCAGTCCGTCGAGCGATACCGAGAGCATGGCCTCGATCGAGTCCATCTCGTCATCGTTCTCGACGTAGACGAGCTCGCCCTCGGCGGTGCCGCTCGCCGAGAACGAGACCGTCTTGGCCGACGCGGCCGTCCAACCGTCGTCGGTTTCGATACTCGCGCCGTGGGGCGTGCTCAGATACAGCGACGGGGTGAACAGCTCGTGGTCGACGCCGAACTTTTCGAGCCGATCTGTCACGTACGCTGCCGCCGACCGCTCGTCGTCGGTGCCCGAGACGCGGTCGAGTTCCGCGAACCGTTCGACGAGCCGCCAGGGTTCCTCGGTCGACACGTCGTCGACGATCGCCGCGTCGATGCCCGATAGCGATGGCTTTCCGTCCGCGTAGAGCTGCTGACGCATGGGCCTCCTTTGGTACCCCCTTTGTAATAGCTTCTCGTAGGTGACAATATAGCTGGTAGAATCATCAGCGCCGAGTACTGTTGTGGGGTGGACGACCGGAAAACGCCCAGCGGCCCGGAACCCGCCGCAGTGACAGGCATAGCTCCGGCCTACTTCCGGTACCAACGTATATTCCAGCTACATATTTTTAAGTTCTATACTAGAATATATAAAGTATATTTCGACAACGGGCTGCCTCATGACGAACATTTAAATAAGCATGGTGGTAGGTTACAGCCATGCCTGAGAGTGATTGGCAAGACAACCGCCGGAAGTTCCTACAGGCGGCGGCGTCGGCTGGCCTCGTAGGACTCGCTGGCTGTACTGGTGGAGACGGCACGGATACCCCGACTGAAACTGATCCCGACTCGTCTGGTGACGGCGACGACGACACCGACGCCCAGACGTCGACGCCCATGCGCGGCGGCTCGCTGAAGTTCGCTCAGACGTCGTCGCCGGTGGAGCTCGACCCCGTCAACAACAACGGCGGGAACTACTCCATCATGCTGAAGAATCTGGTGTACTCGCCGGTGCTCGGCTACGACCGGAACACCAACCTCGTCCCGATCCTGGCCGAGGAGATCCCGACGCTCGAAGGCAACGAGTTCACGCTCAATCTCGATGCCGACGCGACGTTCCACAACGGGGATCAGGTCACCGCAGAGGACGTGAAGTACACGTTCGAGGCGACTGTCGAGGAGCAGACCAGCTACGCCTCCAACTTCAGCATCGTCGACACCATCGAGGTCGAGGACGATACGACCGCCCACTTCACGCTGACCGAACCGTACGTCCCGATCCTCCACGCCATCGCGCACCCGGTCGCACCGAAGAGCGTCCGCGAGGAGGACCCCGAAGGGTTCGGTATCGACACGTTCGTCGGTTCCGGGCCGTTCGAAGTGACGGATTTCCAGGAGAACGAAAAGGTCACGATGGCGGGATGGGACGACTACTGGGGGAACGGCAGCCCCCACCTCGACGAGGTGACGTTCACGCCGATCAACGAGCCCACCAACCGCGTGACCCAGCTCCAGACCGGCGAGCAGGACGTGATCAACCGCATCCCGCCGCAGTTCTGGAGCACCGTCCAGAACATGTCGGACGCCGACGTGATCGAGGGGCCCTCGCTGAGCTACCAGTTCGCCGCGTTCAACCAGAACGAGGGGGAGTGTGCCAAGCGCGACGTCCGACTGGCGATCGACCACTGTGTCGACCTCGATCAGGCCATCGACCAGTACATCAAGCCCGGCGGTGGCCGGATCTACAGTCCAGTTCCCGCCTCCGTCGCGGAGGCGTGGGACATGCCCCTCGACGAGTGGGAGAACAGCTGGTCCGACAAGGACATCGACCGCGCCAAGGAGCTGTTCGAGAGCGCCGGCGTGCCCGACGACTGGACCTGTAACATCATCGTCTCCTCCACCGAGAAGCGCCGACAGGTGGCGGTCTCCATCGCCAACGGGATTCAGGAGGCCGGCTACGACGCGCAGGTCCAGTATCTCGACTTCGCGACGATGCTCGACCGGTTCGACTCCGGCGACGCCAGCCAGGTCAACATCTACCTGCTGGGCTGGACGCGCGCCCCCGAACCCGACCGCTTCATGTACGAACTGCTCCACATGGACGGCGCGTTCCAGGGGCAGTACTACGACAACGACCGGTTCAACGAACTGCTGGCCGAGGCACGAGTCACGACCGACCGCGATCAGCGCCGCGAGATGTACATCGAGGCGATCAACCTGTTTGTCGAGGACCGCGTCCACCTCCCGCTGTACTACACCTCCGTCTCGATGGGCGTGAAGAACTACGTCCAGGGGCTGAAAACGCACCCCGTCTCGACGTACAACCCCTACCTCTACGGCGACCGGAACAACACCAACGCCGACACCGAAGGCTCGAACGTCTGGATGGACCAGTAACCCCTCCCCGACGACCGTTTTCGCATTCACGACGACATAGATGTCACACTTACGATACACTATCAAACGGCTGCTCCAGGCGATCCCGGTGCTCATCGGCATCACGTCGATCACGTTTCTCCTGATCAACGCGATGCCCGGCTCGCCGGTGGAAGTGATGCTCGGTCCGACCGCGAGCGAGGAACTCATCGCCGCCGCCGAGGAGCGCTACGGGTTCAACCAACCAATCCACGTACGGTACGTCAAGTACATTCTCGCGGCGCTGGGCGGCGATCTGGGGCGTAGCATCCATTACGGCGTCCCGGTCACGACCAAGATCTTGGAGCGCCTGCCCGTCACGCTCCTGCTGCTGGCGTCGAGTTTCGCCTTCGCCCTCAGTGTCGCGATCCCGCTGGGGATCGTCTCGGCCCGCCGCCGGAACCAGCCGGTCGACCACGGCTCCCGCGTCGTCTCGCTGATCGGTGTCAGCACCCCCAACTTCTGGATCGGGCTGCTCCTGATCATCGTGTTCGGCTACCACCTCCAGGTGCTCCCGTCCAACGGGTTAGTGATGCCGTTAACACCGATCTCGGAGGTGGAGGGCGCCACCTCACGGCTCGACGTGTTGGTCCAAACCGTCCGGAGCCTCATCATGCCCACCATCGCGCTGGGCACGCTCCAGATGGCGGCGGTCTCCCGTATCGAGCGGTCGTCGATGCTCGAAGTGCTCGGCCGGGACTACATCAATCTCGCCCGCGCGTTCGGGGTGAAGGAGTCGGTCATCACCCGCAAACACGCGTTCCGTAACGCGCAGTTGCCCGTGGTGACCATCATCGGCCTCCAACTCACGTCCGCGCTGGGCGGGGCCGTGCTGACCGAGACCGTGTTCAACATCAACGGGATGGGCCGCCTGATCATCCAGGCGGTCCGCACGCAGGACTACGCGCTCATCATGGGGACGACGTTGTTCTTCGGAGTCATGTTCGTGATCGGCACGCTGCTCACCGACCTGACTTACGCGTACCTCGATCCCCGCGTGACCTACGAGGGTGAGGACTGATGGCGGCTGAAACCGAGGAGACCGAGGACCAGGAGTACGAGTCCCGCGTCGGTGCCTCCTACATGCTCTCCCGGCTGCTCCAGGACACGACCGCCCGGATCAGCCTGATTCTGATCGCGATCATCTCGGGGATGGCGCTGTTCGCGTTCATCGACGCCGAGTTCCTCGACTACCGGCTGGCAGAGACGTACCTCTACCACCCACTCCGGAACAACGCCGGCACCCGACCGCTGCTGCCGCCGGTCGGCCTCAGCAACCAGTTCGGCGAGGGGGTGCTGGCCCACCCGCTGGGCACCGACACCCGCGGCCGTGATCTCGCGGTTCGGCTGCTGTACGGCTCCCGGATCGCCATCCAGATCGCGCTGGTCTCGACGACCATCGGCGTCGTCGTCGGGACGACCGTCGGCGCCGTCTCGGGCTACTACGGCGGCTGGATCGACGACGTGCTGATGCGGTTCGTGGAGATCCTCTACTCCATCCCGTTCCTAGTGCTCGTGATCGCGTTCATGGCCGCGTTCGGCCGGGAGCTCATCTACGCGATGATCGGCGTGAGCATCATCTCGATCCCGATCTTCGCCCGGCTGATCCGCTCGGAAGTGCTCAGCATCCGCGAGGAGACGTACGTCGAAGCCGCCCAGGCGGCGGGCGTGAAAGACCGGAACATCCTGCTGCGGCACGTGATCCCGAACAGCTTCGCGCCGGTGGTCGTCCAGACGACACTCCAGATGGGGACCAACATCCTGATCGTGGCCGGGCTGTCGTTCCTGGGCTTCGGCGCCCAGCCCCCCACGCCGTCGTGGGGGCAGATGCTCTCGATCGCGCGTAACTACATGCTTCCGGCGCCGTGGTTCTCGGTCTGGCCGGGGCTGGCCATCCTGATCACGGTGATGGCGTTCAACATTCTCGGCGACGGGCTCCGCGACACGCTGGACCCGCGTCTCGAAAACTAACCATGACTACACCACTACTCTCAGTCGAAAACCTCCAGACACAGTTCGAAACCGCCGAAGGCACCGTCCGGGCCGTCGACGGCATCTCCTTCGACGTTCACGAGGGGGAGATCGTCGGCCTCGTCGGCGAGTCCGGCGCCGGGAAATCGGTCGCCATCTCCAGTGTTCTCCGGCTGGTCGAGTCCCCCGGCGAGATCGTCGGCGGCGAGATCCGCTTCCGTGGCGAGACGCTCCTCAGCTTCGAGGAGGGGCCGAACGGCGAGCGTCGACAGAGTCCGGAGTCGCTCTCCAACAAGGAGTTCCGCCAACGCATCCGGGGCCGCGAGATCGCGACGATCTTCCAGGACCCGATGGAGAGTCTCAACCCCGTCTTCACGATCGGCAGCCAGCTCCAGGAGTTCATCGAGATCAACCGGGAGCTGCCGCCGAAAGACGCCCGCGACGTGGCGATCGAGACGCTTCGGGAGGTCGATATCCCCAAACCCGAAGACCGGTTCGACGACTACCCCCACGAGTTCTCCGGCGGGATGCGCCAGCGCGTCCTCATCGCGATGGCGATCGCGTGCCAACCCTCGTTGATCCTGGCCGACGAGCCAACGACGGCGCTGGACGTGACCGTCGAGGGGCAGATCCTGAATCTGGTCTCCAACCTCCAGGAGGAGTACGGGACGAGCTTCGTCTGGGTCACCCACGACCTCGCTGTCGTCGCGGACATCTGTGACCGCGTGAACGTGATGTATCTCGGCCAGATGGCCGAACAGGCCGACGTTCACGACCTGTTCGACAACACGAAACACCCGTACACCGAGGCGCTGCTGCAGTCCGTCCCCCGACCCGACAAGACTGTCGAGTCGCTCACCCCGATCGAGGGGGTGATGCCCGAGGCCATCAACCCGCCATCGGGCTGTCGGTTCCACCCGCGGTGTCCGGACGCCCGCGAGGTCTGTCGCGAGGTCAACCCGGAGCCACGGAACGTGAGCGACACCGACAACCGACACAACGCGGCGTGTGTGAAACACGACGTGTTCGACGTGGACTACGAACACAGCACGCCGATCCAGTCCGAGGGCGACGAGTTCGGTGAGGATCTGCAGGTGACGGAGGGGAGCCGATGAGCGAGGTCGACGACGCGGGACCGATCCTCCGTGTCGAGAACCTGAAGAAACACTTCTCGACTGGCAGCGGCGTGTTCGACACCGTCGAACTCGACCTGAGCGGTGGGTTCCCGCTCAAGCGGACCATCGAACACGTCAAAGCCGTCGACGACGTCTCCTTCGAGATCGAGCGCGGCGAGACGCTCGGCCTCGTCGGCGAGTCCGGCTGCGGGAAGTCGACACTCGGGCGGACGATCCTCCGCCTGCTCCAGCCGACCGAGGGCGCGATCTACTTCAAGGGGCGAAACATCGCCGAGCTCGACAAGGGCCAACTGCGCCGGACGCGCAAGGACCAGCAGATGATCTTCCAGGACCCCCAGTCCTCGCTCAACCCCCGGATGAAGGTCGGCCCGATCGTCGAGGAGCCGATGAAGGCTCACGACCTCTACGACCAGGCGGGTCGCGAGGAGCGGGCGCGGGAACTGCTGGAGGCCGTCGGGCTCGACCCGCAGCACTACAACCGCTACCCCCACCAGTTCTCCGGGGGGCAGCGCCAACGCATCAACCTCGCACGAGCGCTCTCGGTCGATCCCGACTTCATCGTCTGTGACGAGCCGACGAGCGCGCTCGACGCCTCCATCCAGGCACAGGTGCTCAACACGATGCGGGAGCTCCAGGAGGAGTTCAACCTCACCTACCTGTTCATCAGCCACGACCTCTCGGTGATCCGGCACATCTCCGACCGGGTCGCCGTGATGTATCTCGGTCAGATCGTGGAGCTGGCGGAGAAAGAGGAGCTGTTCGAGGACCCGAAACACCCCTACACCCGGTCGCTGCTGTCGGCGATCCCGGTTCCCGACCCCTCTCAGGCCGGATCGCGAACCATCTTGCAGGGCGACGTGCCGGACCCAGTCAATCCGCCGTCGGGCTGTCGGTTCCGGACGCGTTGCCCGGAGCTCATCCCGCCCGACGCGTACGATCTTGACAACGGGGAGTGGGCGGCGGTTCGGGAGTTCATGCGCGCGGTCAGGCGTCGCGCGTTCGATCCGGATGACCGCGCGGCCATCGAGACCCAGTTCTTCGACGGGGTGAGCCTCGACGGCGAGCCGGGTGCGGTCGTCGACGACGCGGTCGACCACATTCTCGCGGCGGAGTGGGAGACGGCGACGGACCTGCTCACCGAAGCGTTCGCCGAACAGAGCATCTGCGCCCAGGAGGAACCGGCGTACGAACTCGACTCCGACCGCTCGGCGAGCCGCTTCGCCGCCTGCCACCTCCACAGAGAGTAGCGCACGCTGCTACTCGAACAGACTCGCTTCTCGTTCCGCCGAGAACGCCGGATAGGTGACCCGGCTGTGGGTCAGCCCCTGTTCGGCCCACATCGCGGCCGTCCCGAGGCTGATCCGGACGGGATCCAGAAACGGCACGCCGAGGCCGTCGGCGATGCGGTCGTGGACCTGCATGAACGCGAGGCTCATGCAGCCGGGGACGACCGACTCGGCGCCGTCCGCCTCGACCGCTTTTTCGGCTTCCCGGACCATCTTCTGGACGGTTTCCTCGGACTCGTGATCCACGTCGAGCACGCCCTGTTCGACGACGCGGACGCTCGCCAACTGCTGGCCGAGGCCGTCGGCGAAGATCTGTCGGCGCTTCGACGCCGGCGTCGAGCGAATCGTCAGACAGGCGAAGCGATCGGAGAGCTGTGCCGCGGTGTGGAACGTCGCCGACGCGGGGCCGACGACGGGTTTGTCGACGAACTCCCGCGCCGCCGCCAGTCCGGGGTCGCCGAAGCAGCCGATGACGAACCCGTCGTAGTCGTCTTCCGTCTCCCGCAGGAGGCCGAGCAGGCTCCGCACGCACCACTCGTGTTCGACCTCGCTCTCGATCGAGAGCGGCCCGTCGTCGGCGTCCATCACGGTCACGCTGGCGTCGGTCAGTTCGTTGGCGATCCCCTCGCGGCGGTCGAGCTCCGCCGCATCCAGTCCCCGCCCTGGGACGAGGTAGGCAATCTCTGTCACGACCGGTTCTGACGGTCGTACTACGATAAAGCTATCTCCGCTTCGACGGGGCGAATTCGGCCCTTACGACAAAGTACCGGCTAGTGTGACAGGTAGAGGTACTGTTTTGGTCGTTGTACGGTAACGAGTGGCTATGCCCGGGAACTCTCCGGCAGACGCGTACCAGCACCTCCTCGACCGCGCGGAGCGGGTCGGGACGCTCGAAACGATGGACAACCTCCTGTTCTGGGACCAGCAGGTGATGATGCCGCCGGGCGGCACACCGGCGCGGTCGACCCAGCGCGGACTCGTCTCCTCGCTCCAGCACGAGGCGCTCACCGGCGACGACGTCGAGGAATGGCTCGATACTGTCGCCGACGCCGACCTCGACGACGACGAGCAGGCCGTCGTCCGGGAGGTCCGTCGTGAGCACGAGCGGAAGGCGTCCGTCGACCAGACGCTCACCGAGGAGATCAACTCGGTCATCTCCGAGGCCAACGACGCCTGGGAGGAGGCCAAGGCGAACGACGACTTCGACACGTTCGCCCCGTACCTCGAGGAGCTGTTGGAACTGAAACGCGAGCAGGCCAACCAGATCGACCCCGACAAGGAACCCTTCGCGGTCATGCTGGAGGAGTACGAGCCCTACGTCGGCGTCGACACCGCCGAGCGGGTGCTCGACAACCTGAAGGAGGCGCTCGTCCCCCTCATCGAGGAGATCCGGGCGAGCGATGTGGACCCCTCCGGCCCGTTCGTCGAGCGCGGCCCCTACGACGAGGACACCCAGATGGCCCTCTCGGAGGACGCCCTCTCGTTCGTCCAGTGTGACTGGGACCGCGCGCGACTCGACACGTCGCCACACCCGTTCTCCTACGGCAACCGGTACGACATGCGGATCACGACCCGGTTCCACGACCACTCCCCCATCGACGGGCTGGACAGCTCGCTTCACGAGTACGGCCACGCGACGTACGAGATGGGGCTCGACCCCGACGGGTTCCCCGGCCCGCTCGGCCAGTCCCGGAGCCACTCGATTCACGAGTCACAGAGCCGCTTCTGGGAGAACCACGTCGGTCGCTCCGAGGCGTTCTGGGAGCAGTTCCTCCCGATCGTTCAGAAGCACTTCCCCCGGCTCTCCGACGTGACGCCGCGGGAGGCGTACGAGGCCGCCAACCAGGTGTACGAGGACAACCTCACGCGCGTCGAGGCCGACGAAGTCACCTACCACCTCCACATCGTCGTCCGGTTCGAGATCGAGCGTGCGCTCCTGAACGGGGAGCTCGAAGTCGAGGACGTGCCGGAGGTCTGGAACGACAAGTACGAGCAGTACCTCGGCATCCGCCCCGACACCGACAGCGAGGGCTGCCTGCAGGACATCCACTGGAGCATCGGCCGCATCGGCACGTTCCAGGGTTACTCGCTCGGGACGGTGTTCTCCGCCCAACTCCAACACTACCTCGAGGAGGACTTCGGCGCCCCGCTCGAGGAACTGGTTCGTGAGCAGCGCTTCGACGAGATCCGCGAGTGGATGGAGGAACACGTCCACCGCCACGGGAAGCGGTATCAGACCGACGTGCTGCCGGAGGTCGCGACGGGCGAGCGACTCACTACGGAGTACTTCGTCGACCGCATTCAGGAGAAGTACGCCGACATCTACGACCTGTAGTCGGCGACGCGAGAGTCTGTAGCTGGCGACGACCCCGTCGGTGCGGCGCCGACGGGGCCCTCACATGTTGTCGACTGTTTCTACCCGCCAGCACGCGGCCGCGTGTTCGCCGTCGGGCGTCTGGTAGGCGTCGAGGCCCGGCTCCTCGAAACACTCCTCGGCGGCGAACGGACACCGGGGCCGGAAGTTACAGCCCTCCGGGAGTTCGACCGGGTCCGGCGGCTCACCCTCCAGCTGCGGTTCGGAGATGTTGTGGTCCGGGTTCGGAACCGGGACGGCGTCGAGCAACGCTCGCGCGTAGGGGTGTTTGGGCCCCTTGATCAGCTGTTCCGTCGGCCCGCGCTCGACCACCTTCCCGAGGTACATCACGCTCGTCCGATCGCACATCTGCCGGATCAGCGAGAGGTCGTGAGAGATGTACAGCGCGCCCATGTCGAGGTCGTCGACGAGTTTCCGAAGCAGGTTCAGGATGCTCGCCCGGACCGACACGTCGAGCATCGACACCGGCTCGTCGGCGACGATGAACTTCGGCTCGAGGACGAGCGCGCGAGCGATCGAGACGCGCTGGCGCTCCCCGCCGGAGAGTTCGTGTGGGTGTTCGTTGATGTAGTTCTCCGGCGGCGTCAGCTCGGCGCGTTCCAGTGCCTCGTAGATGCGCTCGTCCTGGTTGTCGATGTCGTGGACCTCGAGCGGCTCGCGGATCCACTGCTCGACGGAGAACCGCGGGTTCAGGGACTCGTAGGGGTCCTGGAAGATCATCTGGACGTTCCGCCGGAACTCCTTGCGCTGGGTGTCCGACATCGACTCCAGCTCCGTGCCGAGGAACTTGATGGAGCCGCCGGTGGGCTCCTGTAGCCCGATGAGGACCTCGCCGAGCGTGGATTTCCCACAGCCGGACTCGCCGACGAGCCCCATCGTCTTGCCGCGCTCGATGGCCATGTCGACGCCGTCGACGGCCTTGACGTGGCTCGTCTCCCCACCGATGAGTTGGTGGATGATCCCGGTGTTCTGTGGGAAATGCTTCTCGAGTCCCGTCACCTCCATGATGGGACCGTCGTAGTCCCAGTTCAGACTTTGTTCTGTGATAGCCATGTCTCGTCCTCGCCGGATCGGTCGCGAATCTGTTCGAACGGAACCGGCTCGTGGCACCGAACCCGGTGGCCATCGACCGGCTCCTGTACTGGCACCTCCTCCTCACACACCGGGGCCGCGAACGGACACCTCGACGCGAACGGGCAGCCCTGAAGCGGCTCCGACAGGTCCGGCGGTGACCCCGGGATGCTGGTGAGGTCACGCTTCTCGCCCTCGACGCTCGGGAACGCGTTCTGGAGTCCCAGCGTGTAGGGGTGGTGGGCGTTGTTGAATATCTCGTCGACGTTGCCGGATTCCATCAGTTCGCCGCCGTACATCACCACCATGCTGTCACACGTCTCGGCGACGACGCTGATGTCGTGGGTGACCATCACCATCGAGTTGCCGAGCTCCCGCTGGAGCTCCTTGATCCGGTAGAGGATCTGCTCCTGGATGATCACGTCCAGCGCCGTCGTCGGCTCGTCGGCGATGATGAGGTCCGGATCGAGCGCGAGACTCATCGCGATAATGACGCGCTGGCGCATCCCGCCGGAGAGCTGGTGAGGGTAGTCCTCGACGCGGTCGGGATCGAGGCCGACCAGCTCCATCAGCTCCCGAGCGCGCTCGTAGCTCTCCGCATCGGAGGCGTCACGGTGCTCCTGGATGGCCTCCTTGATCTGGTCTTTGACCCGGTAGACGGGGTCGAGGCTGTTCATCGCGCTCTGGCTGATCATCGACATCTGCTCCCAGCGAATCTCGCGGCGCTCGCGGTTCGAGAGGTGAGTGATGTCCTGGCCGTCGAAGATGATCTCGCCGCCGGTGATCCGGCCGTTGTCGGGGAGCGCACCCATGATAGCCTGTGCGAGCGTCGTCTTCCCACAGCCGCTCTCGCCGACGATACCCAACGTCTCCCCCTCTTCGAGGGTGAACGAGACGCCCCGCACGGCTTCGACGTCCGGGTCGCCCGCGTACGTCACGTGCAAGTCGTTGACTTCGAGTAGTGTCATGGCTCTTGGAGTTCCGGGTTCAGTTGTTCTTCGTAGCCGCGGCCGATCAGGAACGCCGAGATGACGGTCAGCATGATGGCCATGCCGGGCATCGTGAACCACCACCAGGCGTCACGGGCCAGCGCCTGTGACTGCTGGGCGGACTGGAGCATCTGCCCCCACGTCACCGCGGTCGGGTCACCGAAGCCGAGGTAGCTGATCGAGGCCTCGGCCAGGATGGCCCACGCGATCGCGAAGCTCCCGTAGAGGAACACCAACGGGAGCACGTTGGGCGCGATGTGTCTGTAGATGATGCGCCGGTCGCTGGCGCCGACGGTCCGGGCGCTTTTGACGAACGGCTTCTCCTTGAGGTTCAGCACGTGCGAGCGGACGACGCGGGCGGTCTGCCGCCAGAGCAGCAGCGCAATCGCGCCGACGATCGTCCACTTCGAGGGCTCCCAGAGCGCCACGAGCACGATGATGAACGGCGTGAACGGGATGCCGTAGGCGAAGTCGACCAGCCGCATCAGCGCGTCGTCGACGTAGCCGCCGTAGTAGCCAGCGATCAAGCCGACGTTCATCCCGACGAACGCGACGCTGACCGCGCTGAGCAGGCCGATCTGGAGCGCCGGCCGTGCGCCGAAGACGAGCTGGCTGAAGATGTCCCGGCCCGCGTTGTCGGTGCCGAGCGGGTGCTCGGCGCTGGGTGGGGCCAGCGAGTTGCCGTAGTCGGTCTCGGTCGGCTCGTAGGGGGCGATCACCGGCGCGAAGATCGCGACGAGGATGATCGCGAGCATGATCAGGATGCCCGCAAGCCCCATCGGCTCCCGCTTCAGGAAGGCGAGTCGGCGACGCCACGCGTCGACCTGTCGTTCCCGCCACGTTGAGAGCTCCGTGTCGCGAGCGTCGGGCGCGGACTCCGAGTCGAAGGCCGTTGTGTTCTGGTCACTCATGAGTCAGTCGTAGGTGATCCGCGGATCGAGGTAGCCGTAGGCCAAGTCCGCGAGGAAGTTGGCGACCAGTACCAGCCCGGCGAGGATCAGGAACGTCGCCTGGGCCACCGGGTAGTCGTTCGCGATCACTGCCCGGACCATCTCCCGGCCGAGCCCGGGCCACGCGAAGACGGTTTCGAGGACGACGCTCCCGCCGACGGCGAACCCCGCGGCGACGGCAAACGCCGTCACGATCGGGAGCAGCGCGTTCCGGGCGGCGTGTTTCAGCATCACCGCGAAGTCGCTGATCCCCTTGAGCTCCGCGAAGTCGACGAAGTCCTCGTTCATCACTTCGAGCATGCTGTTCCGCATGAGCAACGCCGGGAGGCTGTAGAAGTAGAACGCCTGGACTAGCGCGGGGAGGATCAGGTGCCGGAGGAAGCTCGGGCTGGTGAACTGCGCCAGCTTACTCGAGTAGGTCACCCCCGGTTGTGACATCGACCCCGCGGGGAGCCACCCGAGCTTGAACGAGAAGATCCAGATGCCGAGTAGCCCGGTCCAGAACACCGGCGCGCTGCGGGAGATCAGGGCGAACACGACGCCGAAGCGCTCGCGTTTCGTCCCGCGGTTCCAGGCCAGGTACGCGCCGAAGGGCACGCCGATCAGGTACGCCAGCACGACGGAGGTCCCCATCAACACCAGCGTGTTCCAGATCCGGTCCTGGATGATCCCCCAGACCGGATCACCCGTGATGTAGGAGAGCCCGAAGTTGAACGTGACCAGGTTGGTCATGTACTTCCAGTACTGGACGTGCACCGGCTGGTCGAGCCCGAACGTCGCCCGTATCTGGGCCGCTTGTTCCTGCGTGAACCCTGTCCCGATGTACGCCGCAAGCGGGTCACCCGGCGCCGCGCGGAACAGGAAAAACAGCATCGTCGCGATCGCGAAGTAGAGCACGACGATCTGAATGATGCGCCTCGTGACGAATTCTTTCAATCCCATAGTGATTCGAAATGGAAGAGGTTAGTTGCCGACTTCCGTGTTGTCGGCGGGCATGTAGAGCATCCCGTCGCTCTCGTCCCAGACGAAGCCGGCATCGATGAGCTCGTTCGCCGCGGCCTGTAAGCTGAACTCGTAGCGCTCGAGCTCGCTGTTGTGCCAGCTCTCCAGCGCCGAGGACACCAGGGTGTTCGGGGCGATCGAGCCCCAGCCGCTGTAGATGTCGTTGACGATCGTCTCCTTGTCGAACCGGTGGTTCATCGCGCGGCGGAACCCGTCGATGTGGAACGGTGGCCGGTCGTTGTTGTAGGAGATCTGTTTGAACCCGACCGTCGTCGTCGCCGCCATCGAGAGGCTGTCGTTGGCCTCGACGCGGTCCTGCAGCACGTCCTTGTCGCCGCGGTAGTTCGCCAGCATGTCCAGCGTGCCGTTCTCGAGTTGGGTCAGCATCGTCTGGACGCTGGGGATGATCCGGGAGTTACGCGCCTCGTAGGCGATTGGGTCGAAGTGGTCGTCGAACCGCTCCAGCCGGACCTCCTCCGAAGAGCGCCAGTGGACGAACTCCATCGGGCCCGAGCCCAGCGGCTCGTCCTCCTGGTACAGCATCGGGTTCTCGACGTCCATCCGGTTCTCGATGATGTCGGTCCACTTGTGCTTGGGGATGATGGCGATACGGCCCATCGCCGCCATCGGGAACGGCGCGAAGTGGTAGTCGAAGCTGAACTCGACGGTGTGCTCGTCGACGACCGTGATCTCGTTGACCGGCTCGACCGGCCCCGAGAAGTACGTCGAGTAGTCGCGGTGGATGTTGTAGCTGTACTTCACGTCCTCGGCGGTGACGGGCTCGCCGTCGTGGAACGTGTGCCCCTGCTTGATGGGGACTTCCAGCGTGGTGTCGTCCTTCCAGTTGAACTCCGTGGCGAGTCTGGGCTCCGGCAGCGCCGACTCGTTCGGCCACGCCAGGCGGTCCCAGATCATCCGGTGCTGGATCATGTCGATCTCGCCGGACTGGTCGAACGGGTTCAGCGCCTGCAGCTCCTGGTCGTAGGCGATGTTCAGCTCCGTCCGATCGCCTTTGGGCTCGATGTTGGAGAACGTCAGCATGTTCACCGCGCCCATCCCGTTGAGTTCGACGACGCCCTCCCAGCGCTCGCTGTTCCACGGGATCGTCTTCTCGGGGTACATCAGGAACGTGCTCGGTCCCCGGTCGTGGAAGATCTGCTGGCACTCCTTGACGAGCTGCTCGCGCGTGTCCTGGTCCAGCTCCTCACGCTGGGCCATCACCTTCTCGTCGTACTCGTCGTCCTCCCAGAAGTAGTAGTTGTACCCCTCCTGGAAGCTCGAGTGGCCCATCTGGACCGAGAACTCGTCCGGGTCCAGTCGGGACGGGCGCCCGACCATCTGCCAGAACGTCATGTCCCAGTCGGTGCCGTCCCAGACGGTCGAGGACTGGGAGGGCCACGTCATCGTCTCGACGGTCGTGTCGAGGCCGAGTTTGGCGATCTCTTCGCTGACGAACATCGACGTCTCGTGGTCGTCTGGCTGGGCGTCCGGTGGGTTGACGATCAGGGTGAGTTCGGGGATCGCCTGCGCGTCGTCCAGGTCGCTCTGCGGCACGACGTTCTCGGAGGGCACCTGGAACCCCTCCATCTGGACGGTGTCGTCGCCGCCGCCCGCGACGGTCTCGGTGTCAGTGTCGTCGCCGCCGCCGCCGCCGTCGCCTGCACAGCCGGCGAAGGACGCGAGCGTTACCGTCGCTCCCACCGCGCCGGTCTTTTTCAGAAAGTTGCGCCTCTGTAGCGGGTTGTCCGGTCTCTGGTCGGTCATGGGCTAACGTATGGGACTATTTGGCATGGTATAAAGAATCTTGGGTTGCGGTCACATGTCATGCCGTACACTCAGCGCGCCTCGAGGGCGAACTAATCTCTGAGCGCCGCATAGAGATATGGTGCTGGACCCCAACGGACGGACTATGCGAGCTGTTCACATCGTCGGCAGTGGCGCGCCCGAGGACGTACTGAAGATCCGCGACTGCCCACGACCAGAGCCCGGCCCGGGTGAAGTACGACTCGAGGTGCGGGCGTGTGCGCTCCAGCATGCGGACGTGTTCGCCCGCACCGGACACCCGGAGATCGAGGACGCGTTCCCGAAGCGACCTGGCACCGAGATGGCCGGCGTCGTCGACGAAGTCGGCGACGATGTCGGCGCCTGGTCGCCCGGCGACCGGGTCAACGTCTACCACCACGTGAGCTGTGGGGAGTGTGAGTTCTGCGAGCGGGGCGAGCAGACCATGTGCCCCCACGACCGCAAGTTCGGGAGCGACTTCCCCGGCGGGCTGGCGGAGTACGTCGCGGTGCCGGCGGCGAACCTCGAACCGGTGCCCGACCATGTCGACATGGAGACCGCGGCCGCGTGGCCCTCCTCGTTCACGACCGCGTGGCGGATGCTCGTGAGCGGCGGGGGGCTCGAACCGAGCGAGACGGCACTGATCCTCGGCGCCAGCGGTGGCGTCGGGCACGCCGCGCTCCAGTTGGCCGACCGGACCGGTGCCGAAGTGTACGCGACGACTTCGACCGACTGGAAAGCCGAGCGGGCCCGTGAGTGGGCCTCGGCGGTGATCGACTACACCGAGGTCCCCTTCGACGAACGGGTGGTCGAACTCACGGACGGCCGCGGGGTGGACCTCGTCGCAGACCACGTCGGCGAGGCGACGTGGCAGCAGTCCATCGACAGCTTGGCGACCGGCGGGCGGATGGTGATCTGCGGGGCGACCTCGGGCGCCGACCCGGACATCGATATCCGCTCGGTGTACCAGCGCCACCGACAGATCCTCGGGACGCCGATGGGCAATCGACGCGACTTCCGCGCCGTCGGCCGGCTGATCGCCCGGGGTGAGGTAGCGCCGGTTATCGACCGCGTGCTGCCGCTTGACCGCGTCGCCGAGGGCCACCGGGCGATCGAGAACCGCGACGTGTTCGGCAAGGTCGTCGTCACGCCGAGGACGTGACGGTTCCGGGGTGTGGCGGCGCCGCGCTGGGCAGTGGAGCCCGCGGAAGCTTTTTGTGGTGTGCTGTGACTTACCAACACGATGTCTCAGCAGCGCACCGGCGAGAAGTCGCTGGACCAGTACGAATCACGGCTCACCGACGCGGTGTCGATCGACGAACCCTGGGCGCTCCTCGAGGAGTTCGCCCAACTCGAGCGCGTCTCGGGCACCGACGACGAACGGGCCGCCGCGGCGTATCTCACGGACCGACTCGATGCTAATGGTGTCGACTACAACCGATACGACCCCGAGCTGTACATCAGCCAGCCCCACGACGCGTCGATCACCGTCGACGACGGCGTGTTCGAGCCCGGCCCGGTGAAGACCGTCGCGTTCTCGGCGTCGCGGGCGGTGACCGGCGAGCTGGTGTACGTCGGCGAGGCCGAGCAGAGCGATGTCGGCGCCGACGACGAGGGCCAGTACCACGCAGTGAACGTCACCCGCCCGTACGGCGACGTCGGCGATCTGAGCGGGAAGATCGCGCTGACAGCGGCGGGGAGCCTCTCGATCCGGGCGACGCGGGTGCTCGAAGAGAAAGGCGCTGCCGGCGTGATCGCGATCCACGAACACGAGCGCGAACCACACGACGGGATCGCCACCTCGGTCTGGGGCGGGGCGCCCCCATACGACGAGAAAGAGCGGATTCCCGACATCCCCATCGCGAACGTCACGCGGCCCGACGGCGACGGGCTGTGGTCGTACGCCGACGCCGAAACCACCCACGAGGTCACCCTCGAAACGGACGTTACCACGGACTGGATGGCCTGTCCGATCGTCGAAGCCCGTATCGAGGCCGGCGACGCCGACCCCGACGACGACGATTTCGTCCTGCTGCACGGCCACTACGACTCCTGGGCGGTCGGCATCGCCGACAACGCCACCGGCGACGCTGGCCTGCTCGAACTTGCTCGGGTCTTCGAGGAACACAGCGACGACCTGCAACGCGACTTGCGGGTCGCGTGGTGGCCGGGCCACTCCACGGGCCGGTACGCCGGGTCGACGTGGTACGCCGACGAGTTCGCGATGGATCTCGTCGAGGACTGCGTGGCCCACGTCGACATGGACAGCCCCGGCGCGAAAGGCTCCACGGAGTACGTCGACATGGCGTGCTGGATGCCGGAGATGCACGGCGTCGTCTCTTCGGCCATCGAGGACGCCACCGGCGCGCCCTACAGCGAGAACCGCCCACGCCGCGCCGGCGACTACTCGTTCAACAACCTCGGGCTCTCCGGGGCGTTCACGCTCTCCTCGAACATCCCCGCCGACGTGCGGGAGACGATGCGCTGGCACACCGTCGGCGGCTGTGGGGGCAACGCCGACGCGTGGCACCTCAGCACCGACACGATCGACAAGGCGGGCAAACCCGAACTGGTGCGCGACATCCGGATGTACGCGGTGCTCGTCTCGCGGCTGCTCCGCGCGGACGTGCTCCCCCACGACCACGCTCGCAACGTCGAGCGCCACCGCTCGATCGTCGCCGACTACGACGACCTCGCGGGCGAGGCGTTCGACTTCGGGCCGACGCTCGACGCCCTCGACGACGTGGCCGACGCCGTCGACGCGTTCGACGACGCCGTCGAGGCGGGCGAGATCGACCCCGCGACCGCCAACGAGACGATCAAAACGCTCTCGCGGACGCTGACGCGGCTCAACTTCGTCAGCGACGGCCAGTTCGAGCAGGATCCGGCGTACAACCGACCGCCGTACCCGCGCTTCGAGAACACGTCGCTGTTCGACGTGTACGACGAGGCCGACGACGAGTACCGGTTCCTCCAGGTCGAACTGAAGCGGGCGCAGAACGACGCGGTGTTCGAACTACGGCGGCTGCAGGACGAACTCCCCAACTGAGGCCCTGACCCGGACCGCCGGGGTGACCCGGGAACCGACGGCTCAGTCGAACAGCGCGTCGTCGAGTTCGACGCCCAGTCCCGGTCCGTCCGGGACGGGCGTGTCGGCCGCCCGCTTGATCGACCGATCGACCGGATCTTCTGCGATGAGGTTGGCGCCCAACTCCGCCGCCGACGACAGCGTCGGCAGCACTGACGCGATGTGGAGGTTCGCTGCGACGCCGAGAGAGGTTTCGAACGCGCTGACTAGCGTTACCGGGAGACCGGCGTCGGCCGCCAACTCACCCATGCGGACGATCTCGACCAGCGAGCCAGCTTTGGCCAGCTTCGCACAGATCCCGGACACCGCCGCCGGTTCGCGGGTGAGTGCGCGCACCTCGTCGACGCCGTGGACCGCCTCGTCGGCGAACACCGGGACGCCGCGGTTGGTCCGCAGCGATCGAAGATCGCCGACCGCATCGGCCGCGACCGGCTGCTCGTAGTACTCGATGAACGCTTGGCGGTCGGTTCGGTCGATGGCGCTGGTGGCCCGCTCGTAGGACTCCCAGCCGGTGTTCGCGTCGGCGCGGACGAACACCTCGTCGGGATCAGCACGCGCGGCTAACTCCCTCGTGACGGCGTTGATCCGGGCCGCCGAGCTCGCGAGGTCGGGGGTGACCTTGATTTTGAACGTGCGGAACCCGGCGTCGAAGGCGTCGACGACGTTCGAGGCCACCGTCTCCGCCGGGAGCGCGCCGGAGGCGAACGCCAGCGGGATCGACTCTCGCCGGGGTTGGCCGAGCAGCTCTCGGACCGGGACGCCGATCTGCTTGGCGCGGAGATCGAGCAGCGCCATCTCGACGGCGGCGCTCGCGCCGGGATTGCCTGGGAGCCGGCTCGCCAGGTCACGGCAGATACCCAGCGCTTCGGGAGCTGGCGTGCCGTCGATCGCCGGCGCAAACTCCGAGCGAACGATCGCCGCCATGGTTTCGGCGGTGTCGCCCGTGAACCACTTCAGCGCCGATCCCTCGCCGTAGCCGGTCGCGTCGTCGGCCCGGATCCGGACGAACACGTGCTGCGTCGGGCTCTGGTCGTCGTACGACGTGGGGAACGCGTCGGCGTAGGGAATCTCACGGCTCACGACCTCGACACTCGTTATCATGGAAACACCACTGCGAACGACCCAATTAAGCGTTCCGGCGGTCTGACCGTGATAGTTACCCCCATACGAGTATTCAAATAGTTTGCTTCGCAACACAAGCCTGTATGAGCGAGGCAATCACTGACAGGAGCGCGCTGAGCGACGTGGAGCAGCGGGTCGTCGACGAGATCTCGATCGAGGAGCCTTGGAGTCTGCTCGAGGAGTTCGCCGAACTCGAACGCCTCTCCGGCTCCGAGGACGAACGAACGGCTGCGTCGTATCTGACCGACCGACTGGAGAGCTTCGGCGCCGACTACAACCGCTACGACCCCGAACTGTACATCAGCCAGCCACACGACGCGACGATCCGGACGATCAACAAGACGTTCGAGCCCGGCATCGTCAAGACCGTCGGCTTCTCGGCGTCGACGACGGTCCAGGCGGACGTCGAGTACGTCGGGACGGCAAGCAGCGATCTCGTCGACGACGGCGAGGCCGGCCCCCGCGAACCGTTCGCGGACCTGGACGATCTCGAGGGACGGATCGCCCTCGTCGACGGGGGGAGCTTCTCGATCGGCGCCACGACGGTGCTGGAGGAGAAAGGCGCCGGCGGCGTGATCGCGATCCACGAACACCGCCGGGAGCCACACGACGGCATCGCGACGCCCGTCTGGGGCGGTGCGCCGCCGTACGACGAGAAAGACCGGATCCCGGACGTGCCAATCGCGAACGTCACCAAACACGACGGCGAGATCCTTCGGGAGTGGGCCGAGAGCGACGAGGGGCTCGAACTCGAACTCTCAACGGAGCTCACCACGGACTGGATGGCCTGTCCGATCGTCGAGGCACGGATCGAGGGCGGGGCCGCCCCCGACAACGACGACTTCCTGCTGCTGCACGGCCACTACGACTCCTGGTACGTCGGCATCACCGACAACGCGACTGGCGACGCCGGGATGCTGGAACTCGCCCGCGTTCTCGAGGAACACAGCGACGAGCTGCAACGGGACATCCGGATCTGCTGGTGGCCCGCCCACTCGACCGGGCGGTACGCCGGCTCGACGTGGTACACCGACGAACACGCCCTGGAGATCGCCGAGAGCTGTGTCGCGCAGGTCAACATGGACAGCCCCGGCGCGAAGGACTCCGCCGAGTACACCGATATGTCCTGCTGGACCCCGGAGGCTCACGGGCTGGTGACCGACGCCATCGACGACGTGGCCGGCATTCCGTCGGCGGAGCAGTTCCCGCCCCGGGCGGGCGACTACTCCCTCGACAACATCGGCGTGACCGGGTTCTTCATGCTCGGCTCGAACATCCCGAAGGAGATCCGCGACGAGCGCGGCTACCACCCTGTCGGCGGCTGTGGCGGTAACTCCGACGCCTGGCACGTCTCGACGGACACGCTCGACAAGGCCGGGAAGGACGAACTGCTGCGGGACATCCGCATCTACGCAGTCAGCATCCTCCGTGTGTTGAACGCGGAGCTACTGCCGTTCGATCACACCCGGTACGCGGACCGGCTGATCGACCAGGTCGAGGAGTACGACGACGCCGCGGGCGACCAGTTCGACTTCGGCCCGACCCTCGAGGAACTCCGGGCGCTTCGTGACGAGATCGCGTCGTTCCGGGAGCAGGCGGAAGCCGGCGAGATCGACCCCGAGATCGCGAACCGGGCGATCACGGCGCTCTCGCGAACCTTGACCCGGCTCTACCTCGTCGAGGACGGGCAGTTCGAGCAGGACCCCGCGACGAGCCGCAACCCCGTTCCGCGGTACGATCCAGCCCGGGACTTCGCCCACGTCGACGGCGACGACGCGCGCTTCCTCCAGGTCCAACTTAAGCGAGCCCAGAACGAGACGGTCCACGAACTCCGAACGGCCCGGGATCGGCTCCCGAACTGAGGGCGACAGATCACCGACGACCGCCTGAGTAGAGTTCTGTTCCGGAAAGCGGAACAGACTGCAAAGCGGTATTGAGCTGCCCCGCTTTCTACTGACGAAACACGTATTCTGACCTCGGGTGTAGGGTATATATCCCGAATGTAGTTGTGCACAAATATCACATCCCACTATTCAGAATCGGGATTCTGTCAGGCGGGAAATACTGAATTAGAATAACAACCGTACGTTTGTGATTGATACTGAGTTCGTTCGTGAGCGAGCGGAAATATCTCTCGTACCGGAACGCGGGTTCGCTATGTTAGTAATTAACACACTCTTACAGCAGTCGAATCGTGAGTTCGAGTTCCTTCTTCGCGTCGAGAAGGAGTTGGGAGTACTCGTCGTCGTCGTTGACGACACGGTTGATCGGGCCCGAGATGCCCAGCGCTCCGATCACGCTGTCGTCCTGGTCCTGGACCGGAACCGAAATCGCTCCCAGCCCCTCGACGGTCTCCTCCTTGTTGGTCGCGTAGCCTCGTTCCCGGACTTGTTCGAGTCGCTCGAACAGCGTGTCCGGACTGGTGATCGTCTGCTCGGTGATCGCTTCGAGGCCGTTCTGGTCGATGTACGCCTCGACTTTCTCGCGTGGCCACGTCGAGAGGATGGCCTTCCCCCCGGCCGTCGAGTGCAACGGCCGGAACGTCCGTGCGTCCGATTGGGAGAGCAGCCCGTTCCGTCCGGTCTCCTTGAACAGGTAGACGAGTCGGCGCTCCTCGTCAGTCGTGAACTGGACGAGCTCCTCGGACTCGTCGGCGAGCTCCCGGACTTTTCGCTTGATCTTCGGGTAGGAGGGATCCCGCAAGTGGATCTGGTTCGCGTAGCTGAGAAACTCGAAGGAGACGCGGTACTGGCCGTCCTCTCGGATCAGGTAGCCCGCCGACACCAGCGTCGAGAGATGCCGGTGGATCGTGCTTTTCGACAACTCGAGCACCTCGGAGACTGCTGTCAGGGACACTGGCTCGTTGTCTCGAACGAACTCCAGGATCCGATAGGATCGTTCCACTGATTTCAACGAGTTTGAACTATTTGCCATGTATGTGAGTCACGTTCGCAAGGGACGGGGTTAACTTTTCCGCTATATGGAACAAGGTTTCCACGTCCCCGGACTTCCGGCTACGGCATCGCCGGAATACCTCTACTCCCGCCACTGGCCGACTCCCGTCGACGAGCCTGCCACATTCCTCATGAGTCTATCGAGAACCGGGGGGGCGCGGAAAAGTTGTCGTTCGACAGCCCCAGTAGTGCGCACAAACTCACTGTGGCGTCACGCGTTCGCTCGAAAGAACTATGCTGGTTTAGTGACAGTCCTACCCATGGGGACTAATAAGCAGTACCAGGGTTACGAGCCGTTCGACTATCTCGATGCTGGCGAGGACTACGACCAGTTCGAGACCCAGCGTGGCCCGCACTACTTCGACGACCCGTACGAGATCCCGCTCGGCGATCAAGAGGCGGCGCGGGTAGAGCGTCTATCCGCGGCCGAGACGATCATCTCGCTCCACGAACACGCGTTCTACTTCCCGAAGAACATCGAGGAGATCGACGACTACTGCCGGCAGGGACGGGCGATGACCGCCTACGACGCGCTGGCGGCGTCGAACCTCGACGCGGTGTTCGACTGGCATCTCGACGGTGTGCTCCGGATGCACTCGAAGAACGGGTGGAAGTTCTCCGAGGTCGTCCACGACCTGGGGATCAGGGCTGCCGACATCGCCAAACAGGAGTTCGTGACTCGAGCCGAGGACGTCGACGACATCCGGCAGGCCCACGAGAACGGCCAGGTCGCCATCGTCCCGAGCATCGAAGGCTGCATGATGATCGAGAACGAACTCGATCGACTCGACGTACTCTACGGGCTCGGCGTCCGCGCACTCGGCATCACCTACAGCGAGTCGAACGCACTTGGGACCGGTATCAACGACGAGGACAGCGACGGCGGCCTCACCAGTTTCGGCGAGGACGCCGTCGAGCGAATGAACAAACTCGGGATCCTGATCGACCCGAGCCACGCGAGCAGGCAGACAACGCTCGATACCTGCGAAGCGAGTGACGACCCGGTGATGCTCTCACACAACGGCGCGCGAGCACTCCTCGACATCACTCGTCTCGACGCCGACGAGGTGCTCGAGGCCGTCGCGGACACCGGCGGCGTCATCGGAATCCAATCGGCGCCGCACAACGTCGCCTCGCCCGACCACCCGAAACACACCATCGAGTCCGTGATGGACCACTTCGAGTACGTCAAGGACCTCGTCGGCATCGACCACGTTTCGTTCGGTCCCGACACGCTCTACGGCGACCACGTTGGCCTGCACAAGTATATGGGGAAGAACTACGACAAGTACCCGGACTGGCAGGATATCGAGTTCGACTACGTCGAGGGGATGGAGAACCCCACTGAAGCGTGGCACAACATCGTCCGGTGGCTCGTCCGCGAGGGCTACACTGACGAGGAGATTCGCAAAGTTACCGGGGGGAACACGCTGCGGGTGCTCGAAACGGTCTGGTAAGGCGAACGCCCGACTCGGACTCTTCTGCCGGCCCGCGCAACTGATTCCGCTGCGGGCCGGCGCAACTGGACCCAACTTCGGATGGCGGTCGATCCTTCAGTTCAGCGCCGAGTACCCGAGGCCGCTGGCCAGGCTCATCAGGACGGCACCGATTCCGACTACCATCACCCGGTCCGTCGTCGTCGCGACGAGGTCCGAGAACGCGCCGAAGACCACGAGTGAGAGCCCGACCGCCGCCAGCACTGCGGCGACGCTCAGCGTCAGCATGAACAGCGTCTGTCCACCGGCAGCGATCAGTCGACTCACGGGGTTTGCGCTTTCAGCCATTGAATAGTCACGTGTTGCGGTAGCACATAACGGTGTCGCTGCGAGCCGGCAAAACTGGAACCGTCCAGCGGTTTGGCTGCCGGCTGAGCCACCTCAGTCGTACAGGTGACAGGCGACCTGCCGACCGTCCGCCAGCTCGATCAGCTCCGGGCTGTCACGCTCACACGGTGTGGTGAACGCGTCGGCGAGTCGGTGGGCCGCCTCGTCGTCGTCACCGTTTGCCAGCGCGAGGAGCGCGTCGTCGACGACCGACTCGGCGTCGGGGTCGACGAACGCGCCGTCGAACCGGCGCTGCTTGATGGCGGCGGCGACCGACTCGGCGTCGTCCGGGTCCTCGGCCTGTTTCCGCGCGCGGTCGACCCGGACCGAGCCGTCGTTTAGGGCCTGCCGGAGGTCCATCAGTTGGCGGAAGCGACCGTCCGCGAACTCGAACTCCTCGGGCGGGATAACCGCCGGACAGCGGGTGTGGAACCGACAGCCCGACGGCGGGTCACGCGGCGATGGCGGCTCGCCACTGATGTCCACCGGCGTGCGTTCGACAGTCGGATCCGGCACTGGGACCGAGTCGACGAGCGCCGCTGTGTAGGGATGTTTCGGATCCTCGACCAGTCGGTCGGTGTCGCCGACTTCGACGAACTCGCCGAGGTACATCACGGCGGTCCGGTCGCTGACGTTCCGGATCAGGCTCAGGTCGTGGCTGATGATGGACAGCGTCAGCCCCTCGTCGCGCCGGAGTCGCCGGAGGATGTTGAGGACGCTCGCTCGGATGCTCACGTCGAGCATCGAGACCGGCTCGTCGGCGAGCAAGAAGCTCGGATCGACGACCAGCGCCCGCGCGATCGAGACGCGTTGGCGCTCGCCGCCGCTGAGCTGGTCCGGAAACCGCGTCAGGTACTCTTCCGGCGGCGAGAGCCCCACTTCCGCGAGCGTCTGCTCGGCGACGGCGGTCCGCTCCGAGTAGCTCAGGTCGCGGTTCAGCAGCGCCAGCGGCTCCGTAACCGTCTGCTGAATCGTCATCCGCGGGTTCAGGCTCTCGAACGGGTCCTGGAAGATCATCTGTGCCGCGCGGCGGAACTCCTCGTTGGGGATGTCGCCGATGGCGTCGCCGTCCAACGAGATTGTCCCCTCCGTCGCCGGGTGGAGGTTGAGCAGCGTCCGGCCCAGCGTCGACTTCCCACACCCCGATTCGCCGACGATGCCGAAGATCTCGCCTTCCTTCACGTCGAAGGAGACGCCGTCGACGGCTTTCACCGGCGTCGGCTCGCGGCCAAGGATCGAGTCGAGCAGGCCGCTCTCGGCGTCGAAGTACTTCCGAACGCCCTCGGCTGCGAGCACCGATCGCTCGCCGGGCTCCGCGTCGTCGGCGTCACCCCCGGCGGCGCCACCCCACGTCTCGGGGTCGGCGGCCTCCTCCCGGAGGCGGTCGACCTCGTCGACGAAGTGACACCGCGAGCGGTGGTCGGCTGCCCCCGGTGCGGACGCCAGCCCCGGGCGGTACTGCTCGCACTCCTCGGTGGCGAACGGGCAGCGCTCAACGAACGGGCACCCCTGGTGTTCCCCCGTCAGTTCCGGTGCGGTGCCGGGGATGTCCACGAGTTCGCGGTCCGGATCGGTGATGTCCGGGAACGAGTTCGCCAGTCCCAGCGTGTAGGGGTTCGATGGGTTGCCGAACACGTCCTCGGCGCTCCCGACCTCCATCAGCTCGCCGGCGTACATCACGCCAACGTCGTCACAGGTCTCGGCCATCACGCCGATGTCGTGGCTGATGACGAGGATCGAGACCCCCATCTCGCGCTGGAGCGTCTCCAGTTCGGCGAGGATCTCGTCCTGCACGACCACGTCGAGCGCGGTCGTGGGTTCGTCGGCGATGATCAGGTCCGGGTCACACGACATCGCCATCGCGATGACCGCCCGCTGGAGCATCCCCCCGGAGAACTCGTGGGGGTAGTCAGCCATCCGGTCGGGCGTGAGCCCCACCTGCTCGAACAGGTCCTCGGCGTGGTCACGGGCCTCTTCCCGGCTGCGGTCCGTGTGGAGTTGGATCACGTCGAGGATCTGGGAGCCGACGGTCTCGACGGGGTTGAGCGAGTTCATCACGTTCTGCGGGATGGTCGCGATCTCGTTCCAGCGCGTGGCCCGTAGTTCCTCGTCGCTCACCGCCGTGAGGTCGCGCCCGTCCTTCCGGACGCTCCCGCCCGTCACTTCGCCGTTGTCGTCGAGCAAGCCGATGAGCGCGCGGGCCGCGGTGGTCTTCCCACAGCCGGACTCCCCGACGAGGCCGAACGTGCTGCCGGCCTCGATCGAGAAGCTCACGTTCTGGACGGCGTGAACGTCCTGTTTGTCCTCCATGCGGTAGGTGACTGAGAGGTCCTCTACCTCGAGGACCGTCCCGCGCGACTCGTCGGTCGTGGTCGGTGTGGTCGTGCTGCTCATTGGTTCGATCCGGGTTTCATGACGTCTTCGAGGCTGTAGCCGATGAAGTAGAACGACGCCGCCAGCAGGGCGATCATGATCCCCGGCGGGATCAGCCACCACGGCGCCGTGTAGATGTACCCCTGTACCTGAATCCACTGGAGCATCGTCCCCCAGGACACCTGCGTGAAGTCGGCGAGGCCGAGGAACGCGAGGCTTGCCTGGATCAGGATGGCGAACGCGGCGTCCTGTGCGAGGTAGATGAACCCCAGCGGCAGGACGTTGGGCAGGATGTGTCGCCACATGATCCGGAAGTCACTCGCGCCGCTGGCCTCCGCAGCCTCCACGAACGGGCGCTTCGACAGCGAGAGCACCTGTCCGCGGACGACGATGGCGTTGTTCAGCCACGACTTCGCGACGATGCCGAGGATGATGTTCGTCGTCGTGACGCCGTTGATGAACACCAGCACGATCACCAGCGGCAGGAACGGCAGGCCGTACATCACGTCGACGACCCGCTGGATCCCTTCGTCGACCCATGTGTTACTGTAGTAGCCGCTGATCACTCCCAGCGGCACCCCGACCAGCGAGGAGAGGATCCCCGCGGCCAGCCCGATGAACAGTGCCGTTCGGGAGCCGTAGATCAGCTGGGTCAGGATCCCGTGGCCGAGGTGGTCGGTCCCCAGCGGCGCGAAGAACGGGTCACCGAACGCCGGCGGGTGGGGGAGTTGGCTCGCCTGCTGGAACGTGGGGTTGTTGCCGAAGGCTTGCCACTCCAGCGGGTGCGGGGCGATGTACGGGGCGAACACCGCGATGAAGGAGATCGCGGCGATAATGAACAGTCCCAACACACCCAGCTTGGACTGGGTGAACTGCTTCCAGGTCCGACGGACGCCGACGACGAACGGGTAGAGCCGTTCGCGCATCGCGCTGCCGGTGTCCGCTTCGACCTCTTTGGTCTCGGTGGCCATCAGGCCTCACCCCCGAATTCGATTCGCGGGTCGATCATGGTGTACACCACGTCCGTGACCAGTCTGAGGGCCACGATCAACACGCCGAGCGTGTAGAACGCGGCGAGCGCGGTCGGCAAGTCCTTCGCGAAGATGGCGTCGACCAGGAGCTGGCCGATACCCGGCCAGGAGAACACCGTCTCGACGATGACCGAGCCGTCGATCATGAACGCGATGCCGATGATGCCCTGCGTGACGACCGGGATGAGCGCGTTCCGAGCCCCGAATCTGGTCATCACCGTCGGCTCGTCGTACCCTTGGGCGCGGGCGAAGTCGATGTAGTCGGCGTCGACGACGTCCTGCATCGTCGTCCGCATGATCAGCATCGGCCCGGCCCACCCGACCAACGCCAGCGAGAGCACCGGCAGGGTCATGTGCCAGAGGAGGTTGGTCACCGCCTCGACCCAACCGAAACTGCTGGTGAACGCCGGCATCATCGACCCACTGGGGAACAGCCCCAGTTCGTAGGAGAACACGCCCACGAGGATCCACCCCAGCCAGAAGAAGGGGATGGAGTACATGAACAGCCCCGTCGTGAACCCCCCGAGATCGGTCTTCGTGCCGCGTTTCCAGCCCAAGAAGGTCCCGATGATCGTCCCCATCGAGTACTGGAGCATGAACGCCGGCGCGAACAGCACTAGCGTCGGGACGAACCGGTCGAGCAGTCGATCGCGAACCGGCTCCAGGGTCTGGACAGAGTAGCCGAAGTCGAACAGCGTCACGCTGGTGATGAACTCGATGTACTGCCGCCACAGGGGTTGGTTGAGGCCGAACCGTTGCTTGATATTCTCGATCTGTTCGCTCGTCATCCCCGGCCCCACGAGTGCGTCGATCGGGCTGCCCGGCATTGCGTGCATCAAGACGAACAGCAGGCTCGCGAGCACGTAGACCGTAACGACGCTGATCGCCACTCGGCGGAGGAGATATCGACCGGTTATTCGAACCATGAGGGTGGAGGGGAGTTAGGCTTCGCGGACGTTGAGGTAGGTCCACGGGTTCTGCGTGATGCCGCCCGGTACCTTCACCCATCCCTCGAACGCGTTCGAGGAGGCGTGGAGCCGGTTGGGGTACTCCGTCACGAGCACCGGCTGGTCCTCGTACACCCGGGCCAGTGCCTCCTTGGTGGCCGCCTTCTGGGCGTCGGGGTCGAAGGTGGTTTGCACCTCCGTGATCAGGTCGTCGGCGTTGGTGTACCCCATCGGGTTGAGGTTGACTTGGTCGCTCGACGAGTCGGCGTCCACGCTGCCGCTCGTGAGCCAGAACCCCATGTACATGTGGGGCTTGGGCATCCATATCCAGCCCGAAGACCACATGTCGAAGTCTTCCTGCACCCAAATAAGGGAGTTCTGGGATCCTTCGGCCACCGGCTGGGTCTCCGCGGGAATCCCCACCTCGTTGAGGTTCTCGACGAATCTGGCGCCCGCTTGCGCCTCGACCGGCGCGGTGCTGGGTGGCGTAATCACGAGGCTGATCGGGCCCTGGCCGGCCTCACCATCGTTGTTCGTGTGGGCCTCGGTGAGCAGTTCGCCGTCGACGCGGATCTCCTGATCGCCGGTGACCACGTCGGACTCGACCGGGCCGAACGTGTACTCGTGGTCGCCGTCGGCGTTGCGCAGGAACTCACGAGCCTGCTCCACGTCGAGCTCGCCGTCGTCAGTACTGTAGGGACCGTGGTCCATCGGCTGGTCGAAGCTGTCGGGACGCCACGGCTCGTACACCTTTGCGGCGACGTAGTCGCCGGTCTCGGTCAGGCCGCGCCGGAGCTGGCTCTGCAAGTAGTTGTACGGGTAGATGAACCCGAGGCTCTGGCGGAACGGCTTGTCGTCGAAGGGGACCCGGCGCATGTTGTGGGCGATGTAGTTGTAGCCACGCGCCCGGGAGTTCCACACCTTGACCGAGTCAGTGTCCTGGAGCTGGAACGCACGGTTCGGCGTGATGGAGCTGTACGTCAAGTCGACGTTGCCCCGCTGGAGCTCCTGGATCAGCGTCGTCATGTCGCCGAACACGCGGAACCGGAGGTTATCGATGAACGGCCCCTCGTGAATCTCGTCGGGGAGCAGATCGGGGTTGGCGGTGAGTTCGTACCAGTTCCCGGGGTTGGAGTCCGACCACTCGAACCCATGTGCGCCGATGAGTTCGTCCGGCGAGTACTGGGTGTAGTCGTCGACCTCCTGCCAGACGTGTGCCGGCAGGAGGGGGACTGCGAACACCCCGGTCTCGGGCGTGAACACCGCGGCCGTGCTACTCTCGAGTTCGAACTCCAAGGAGTAGTCGCCCGTGGCTTCGATACTCGCGAGCTGGTTCGTGTTCGACTCGTAGCGGTGGCCGGACTGGTCCATCAGGTACTGGAACCACCACGCCACTCCTTCGGCGTCCAGCGGCTCGCCGTCGGACCACTGGAACCCTTCGGTCAACGTCACCTCACCCGTGAGCGAGTCTGGATCGAACGACCAATCGTTGAACACGTAGGGGTGGGTGTTCTCCACGTCGGCGGGGTCACGTACCGTCGGGTACGGATACAGACGGTCCATGATCGCCCACGCGTCAGCGTCGGAGGTGACGAGTGGGTTGAACGCCTGTGGCTCCGCGCCGAGGCCGACGACCGGCTTCCCACCGCGTTCGACGTCCTCCTCGGTCGAGAGCGGAGTCCCCTCCGCGGTACCGGTCGGACTGTCGGTCGCCGAGTCGGCGGGCGTCTCCGTGTCGTCGCCGCCGGTACAACCGGTGAGCGCCACCGTGCCGCCGATGACGCCGTACCGGAGGACCGACCGACGGTCTACCAACTGCTCGAACTCTGTGCTGTCTTCTGGCATGTTTCTCTATACCACGCGAAAGAGCCCCAGGTGATAAGTGTTAGCATACAATCGCTCCCTAACATATAGAAAAAGAAATACTACTGGCTTTCAGAGGTGATCGTCGAACCACGCCCGGGTCTGTTCGACGGCGTCACGCCGGTTGGCCTCGTCGCGGAAGCCGTGCCCCTCGTTCTCGTAGATGGTGGCGTCGAAGGGAACGGGGCCGTCGTCGAGTTCGTCGATCAGCGCTTCGGCTTGGTTGATCGGGACCCGTTCGTCTTCGGCGCCGTGGAGCACGCGGAGCGGCGTTTCGACGTCGTCGAGGGCAAACGCCGCGCTGGCGGCGCGGTAGCGTTCTTCCTCCTCCTCCGGGGTGCCACCCATGTCTCGCTCGGTGAGCAGGCGGCCGACGCGGTCGACCTCTTCGTAGTCGGTGAACTGGTTCGAGACGCCGTACCACTCCACGGCGGCGTCCCAGACGTCGGGGTAGCGAGTGACGCTCATCAGCGTCATGAAGCCACCCCACGACCCGCCGTAGATGCCGACACCGTCCGTGGTGTACGGCAGCGACCGCACGAACCGGGCAGCCTCGCGAGCGTCGTCGACCTGTCCACCGTGCCAGTCCCCCATCGAGAGTTCCTGGAACGCGCGGCCGTAGCCGCCCGACCCGCGGAAGTCGATTGCGAACACGACGTAGCCATGGGCCGCCAGATACTGCTCGATCGGATGCCAGCCGTCGCCGTACTGGAAGTGGCCCCCGCCGTGGACCTGTACCAACGCCGGCGCCGGATCGTCCTCGGTGACGCTTTCCGGCGTGTAGAGGTAGCCGTTGACGTACTGCCCGTCGAAGCTCTCGTAGGTAACGTTCTCGGGGACGACGACGCCGTCGGGCACCTCGGGGTCACGGAGCTGCTGCTCGTGGCCGCCCGCAGTGGGTATCGCCCGCGGGTGGGGCGGGCGATCCGCTTCGGCGTAAGCGAAGCCGAGGTACTCGCCGTCCGGCGAGAGCGCGATCGGCCCGGCACCGAACACGCCGTCGTGAACCGTCACCCGGGTCGGGATCCCCCGCGCGTCGCTCTCGTCGTGGAGCAGCATCGCCTCGATCTGTTGTTCCCCCCGCTCGCGGGTCGGGAAGAACAAGCGGTCCTCGCCCGCCCAGATCGGCTGTTGGACGTTGTACTGGTGGGACGCCTCGACTGGGTAGATCTCCCGGGTCCCTTTCCGGAGGTCGTGAACGTGAACGTCCTCGGAGTGACGGTACCACGGTTCCGCGACCTCCTTCGCGAAGAACGCGACGCGGTCACCCGGGGGCGACCACGACGGCACTGACGTGACGCTCAGGCCGCGAGTGAGTCGATCCACCTCACCGGTCCCCACGTGGACGATGTGGGCCTCGTCGGCCCAGTCACGGCCCTGCCACTCGGCGGCGCCGACGTAGGCGATGCGGTCGCCCTCCGGCGACCACGACGGCTCCCAGCGCTTGTCGTCGTGGGGGTTCGCGCCCTCGGTGACCTGTTCGAGGTTGCTCCCGTCCCTGTCGACCACCCAGATGTCGTTCCCCGCGTCGCCGCGCCCGGAGACGAAGGCGATCCGGTCACCGTCCGGCGAGAACCGCGGCGCGTTGTCGAACGCGTCGCTCGGCGCCGGTGTCGACTCCTCGCCGGTTTCGGTGTCGTACACACGAATCTCGCCGCCGCGCGTGTAGAGCAGGTGCCGGCCCGCCGGGCACCAGTCCACCTGCCCCCAGCGCCCGGAGATTCGCTCGTCGAACGCGACCACGCGCTCGGAGGCGTCGATATCGAACCGGTAGTCGTAGACCGCATCGGCGCCGCGTTCGCGCTCGACGTAGGTGAGCCGTCGCGGCTCGCCCGGACGCCACGTCACCGAGAGCGCGTCGGCGAGGTTCATCACGTCCGGATCGCTCGTCTCCGTCATCGGCGCTCACCCCCATCGGCCGACCCGCTGTCACCGTCCGCCCGCGCGCCACCGCCGTCGGTCACAGCTTCGGCCTCCCGATCCGCGTAGGGGTCGCCGTACCCGATCTCGTCGAAGAACTCCCTGACTCTGGCGAGGTACTGGTCGGCCTGGTCGAAGTTCGGCGAGTGGCCGCTACTCTCGAATATCACCAACCGGGAGTCCGGCACCAAGTCGGCGATCTCGACACTTGCCTCCGGTGGCGTGATCCAGTCGTGGCGGCCCACAGTGACCAGCGCGGGCACGTCCACGTCCGGCAGGGCGTCGGTGTAGTCCATGTTCGGGTAGGCGTTGGTGAACATCTCGTTGTGGGTTTCGTGGTGGAAGTCGCGCTCGGCGGTCGCCTCCTTAGCCGACTCCACGTCGAACTCGTCGAGAGTCGGCGCGTACAGCGGCAGCATCCCCAGCCAAATGCGCTCGAACTCCGCGTCGGACTCGACGTTGCCGTCCATCACGGTCATGAACTCCTCCCAGGTGATGTCGGGCAGGTCGAAGTTCCGAGCCTTCATCGCGTCCCAGGTCTCGCGGGCGTTCTCCACGGAGTTGTCCTCGTAGGCGTGGGAGGCCGCGGTGTCCCGCAGGACGAACCCTTTGAAGTGGTCCGTCTCGCCGAAGCGGGTGGCGTACTCCTGGGTGATGAAGCCGCCGTAGGAGCCGCCGACGAGCACCACTTCCTCCAGTCCGAGGTGCTGGATCAGCCCCTCACAGTCCTTCGCGTACTGTTCGTTCGAGTAGGGCTCGGTCAGGCTCGACTGGCCGCAGCCCCGGTGGTCGTACACGACCAGGCGGTAGTTGTCGGTGAGCGCCTCGAAGGCTTCTTTCCCCTTCTGGTGGTCGCTGATGCCTGGACCGCCGTGCAGCGACACGATGGCGGGTGCGTCGTCTGGTCCGTGGACCTCGTAGTAGAGGTCGGCCCCGTTGATCTCTGCGTACATTCCTCGCGCTAATCACTCGGCTCACCCGGCATATAGCTTGTGTACAGGTCACACTTACCGCGGCGGGGCCGCCAGGAGCCGTGAGGTGGTGTGACGACCCAAACGGCTAAGTAGCGCTCCGTCACCTGTGGGAACTATGGGCGCAGACAAGCAGTACGACGGCTACGAACCGTACGACTACCTCGAGGCCGGCGAGGACTACCGCCACTTCGAACTCTCTTCGAAAACCGCGGGCTTCGAGCCTCGGACACTCGAACTCACCAACGAGGAGGAGGAACGCCTGGACGAACTCACCGAGGACACCGTGCTCTCGCTGCACGAGCACGCGTTCCAGTTCCCCGCGGACATCGACGAGGACCTGTTCGACTACATCCGCGAGGGGCGGATCCACACCGCCTACGAGTTCCTCGCGGAGACGCCGCTGGACGCCGTCTTCGACATGCAGTTGGACGGGCTCTCCTCGGTCCACTCGCTACACGGCTGGAAGTGGGACGACATCACCCACGAAGTCAGCATGCGGGCCGCCGACCTCGCACACTCGGAGTACGCGTTCCAGTGCCGGAGCGTCGACGACATCCACCGCGCCCGGGAGAACGGCCAGATCGCCGTCGTCCAGTGTGTCGAGTCGGCGGCGATGATCGAGAACGAACTCGACCGCATCGAGCAACTCTACGGTATGGGCGTCCGCTCGATGGGAATCACCTACAACACCTCGAACGCGCTGGGCACCGGCGGCGGCGATATCCGCGAGCGTGACGGCGGCCTCACCGGGTTCGGCGCCCGCGCGGTCGAGCGCATGAACGACGTGGGGATGGCGGTCTCGGTCAGCCACGCCAGCCCGCAGACCTCACTCGACGTGTGCGAGGTGAGCGACCAGCCCGTGTTCGACACCCACGCGCTGGCGAAGGGCGCGGGCATGGGCGCCCGCGGCACGTCCGACGAGGTGTTCGAAGCCATCGCCGACACCGGCGGCGTCGTCGGCCTGCTCTCCTCGACGCATCTGCCCGACATCGAGACGTACATGGAGCACTTCGAGTACGTCGTCGATCTCATCGGCATCGACCACGTCGCGTTCGGGCCGGACGTGCTGTACGGCGACCACACCGAACTCCTGCGCACGCTCTCGGAGTTCCACGGGATGGAACTCCCCGAATCCACGCTCCAGAGCGAGTACGTCGACGGCCTGGAGAACCCCACGGAGGCGTGGACCAACATCCCGCGCTGGCTGGTCGCCAACGGCTACAGCGACGAGGAGATCCGCAAAGTGCTCGGCGGGAACGTGCTCCGCGTGCTCGAACAGGTCTGGTAACGGCCGCTACTCCGGCATCGTCCGCTTTCCTGCGGTATTTGGCGCCGTTTTTCCGACTTCGTCGGTGTCCCCAGCGTCGACAGTCTGTTCTATCACCTGACACTAGGCCACTCTCAGGACGGATCCACGTCACTCCCTGATAAATAATTCGAATATTATTCCTTTGAAATCAATAGTTATTAAGTGATTAACCGCCAGTAAAAACACCCATACCCGTTATAGGAAGACACCGATTAATCAGCTATCCCAAACCCCGACGCGGAAAATGTGGCTCACGCTAACACAGTTACTCTGGGCAGTCACAGAACGCGCCGGCGGCCAGCGCGTCGTCGATCGGCACGGCGGCGCCGCAGTCGGTGCAGGTGACGCGGATGGTGACCTCGGGTTCGATGTCGCCACCAGCCTCGAGATCGCCCTTGTTCATGAGCGAGCGGACCGCCTCGCTGGCCTCCGCGGTCGTGTACGCTGCTAGCTGGTCGAGGCGGTCGGCCTCCCAGTTAGCGGGCGGTGCGGGCTCACGTTCCTCGTCCAGACAGTCCTGGAGATGCGTGCGAACGACGCTGTAGGAGACGAAGGCGTCGCGGAGGGCGTCGACGGCGACGCCCTCTCGGCGGAGCAGAGCGGCGACCGCGGCGGCGGTGGCTTCGTCGTCGCCCGTCAGTCGGTCGTACCGAGACCGGGCCTCGCCGCCGCCGGTCGCGACGCCGGCACGCTCCATCTCGCGGCGCAGCAACGTGGCGTTCAGCCAGTCTGCGAGCCGGCGGTAGCCCATCCGTTCGCCCGACTCGCCGTGCCAGCGCCCGACGAGTTCGTCGTCAAGTCCCCCGAGCCCCCGGTCGCCGAGCACCCGACACACCTTGCAGCCGTGATCGCTCATTGCGCCCGGCTACCGGCCGGAGGCAGAAATAGCTCCGGCCTCAGGCGTCGTCGGTCTCGCGCAGCTCCTGTCGGTAGTAGTCCTCCAGATCGCTCCGACGGTCGGTCACGACGATGAAGTCGATCTGTGCGACGCAGTCGTACCCCCGGATCTCGGCGACCATCTCCTCGACGTCGGCGATCGTCGGCGCCATCCCGACGCCGTAGATGTCGTACGTGCCGATCCCCTTGGTGACGTGCCAGAACGGCAACTCGGCGATGCGCTCGAACGCCTCGTCCTTGTCACCCGGGCCATCCGTCGCCCGCACGGAGATGCGGACGATCTCCCAAGCGAGCTGCTCGGGGTTGAGCAGGAAAAACGGCGTCGTCGCCGCCATCAGGTCGGTCACGCGGCGACGCACGCCCTCGGCGCTCATCTCGTAGCCTTCCTCCGAGAGCCGCCGCGAGAGCGTCTGGTAGGACATCCGCGGATCCTCCGAGAGGATCACCAGGATCTGGGTGTCGATCGCGTCGAACGCGGCGAACGGCGATTCGCTCATACCCACCGTGTCGGGGCAGGGCTGTTAATGGTACCGCCGAGCGGCGGTGCCCCAGCCACGATATCGGTCAGATCTCCGTGACCCGATCGTACGCGTCGTCGAGCGCTGCGGCGTCCTCCGGGAGCAGTGCCACGAGCACGTACTGGCTGTACTCCGCGAAGTAGTCGACGAGTGCGGCGATCCGTGCGGAGTCGATCGCCTCGAGCGAGTCCAGAATCATGAACGGCACCGTCTCGTACACCTCGTGGACGAGATAGCCCGCGAGCGCGAACACCAGGCCCGTCACCTCACGCTCGCTCTCGGAGAGGTGTGCGACAGTGTCCTCGTAGGCCGCGCCGGACTCCGTCGTGCGGACGACGTGGAGTTCGAGCGCGCGCTCGCTCACGTTCCGGCGGCCCTTCCGAACCTCGCGCTCGACGCGCTCGATCCAGATCCGGTCGAGGTTCTCGTAGTCGAGTCGGTCGAGGATCGAGTCCATGTGTTCGTTGAACGCCTCGACCGCGTTCCGTTCGATGCGCTCGATTCTGGTCCGAAGCTGCTCGATCTGCTCGTTCACGTCGTCCAGTTCCGCCGCCACGTCGCTCTCCTCGCCGATGTGGGCCTCCGCCTCGGCGATGTCGGCCTCCACGTCTTCGAGGTCGCCCTCCAGCCGGCCGAGTTCGTACTCCAGTTCGTTCGCTGTCTTGTGGAGGTCCAGCATCTCCTCGTGCTCCTCGTCCTCCAACTCCTCGACGGCGGCTTCGACCTGCTCGATCTCGTCGGTCAACGCTTCGCGACGGTCCCGTAGGTCGTTGACGGCGGCCTCGGTCCGCTCGATCTCGCCGTCGAGTTCGGCTAGCCGGCTTTCGGTCCGTTCGCGCTCCTCGTTGAGCTGTTCGATCTCGCGTTTCTCGGCGCGAAGCTCCTCGATCTCCCGCTCCAGGCGGTCGACCTCACCGACCGTCGACTGACTGCGCTCGCGCAACTGCGCGACGGTCGACTCGATCTGCTCCGGGTCGACCGCCGTGCCACAGGTCCAGCAGGTGACGGCGTCGTCGACGAGCTGGTCGGTGACGGCGCCGTCGCCGCCGCTCGCGGCAACTGGCGAGGTCGGCCCGTCGTCCTCGAGCAACTCCTCGTTGAACCGGATGACGCTCTGGAGCTCGTCGACCTGCGTCTCGAGTTCGCCTTTCCGCTCCCGAAGCTCCCGGAGCCGACTGTCGATCGCCGTGGCGTCGGCGTCCGGGTCGTCGAGTTCGTCCAGCGCGTTCTCACACTCCCGGCGCTCCTTCCGGAGCTCGTCGAGGCTCTCTTGCTCGGTTTCGAGTTCGTACCGGACGTCGTCGAGCGCGGCGCGCTTCTCCCGGAGCTCCTCGAGTCGGTTCTCGAGTTCGGACTGCTCCTCACGGCGCGTCTCGAGGTCGGCGTCGGCGGCGTCGAGTGCGGCCTCCGTCTCCTCGAGGTCGGCTTTGGTCGACTCGATCTGGGTTTTGAGCGTCTTCCGTCGGGTTTCGAGGTCGCGAAGTTCTCCTTTCCGGTCGTCGATGGCGTCGAGTTCGGCATCAAGCGACTCACGCCGGTCCTGGAGGCGGTCGATCTCGGCCTGGATCTCCTCGGTGTCCACGGGGCGCATGATGAGCTCCCGCAGGTCGGCGCTGGTCGCGACCGCGCGCCGAGCCTCGTTCGATTCGAGCAGGAACGCGAACAGGTCTGCGACCCCGGGATCGTCGAGGTACGGCTCGCCGGCCCGGTCAACTCCCTCCGACCGCCGGGAGAACGTCCGCGTGTACGTCTCCTCGCCGAGATCGACCGTCACTTCGGCCTCGTCGGCGTCGCCCTTCATCGCGACGTTCTCGCTCCCGAGGCCGGCCATCACAGCCTTGAGAAACGAGGTTCGGTTGGTCGCGTTTCGGCCGACGAAGATCGTCACGCCGGGGTCGAACGTGACCTCCGTCTCCTGGATCCCCCCGATGTTTCGGGCGTGGACAGTCGTCCTCGGAGCTGAGACCTGTTGTCGCTGCATAGCCAGCTAGTCAGGGGAAAATCGTATAAACTTGTCGGCGTCGTCAGTATTGTCTGTAGATCGTCCGACAGCGCGGTCCTTTCGGACTACTCTCCGTCCGAGTCAGCGCAGTCACAGCCGCCCTTGTCCAGTAGCGTCTCCACGTCGTACTGGGTGCCACAGTCCTCACAGAGCACGTTGATCTGGACGAGCGTGCGGAACGACCCGAGCTCGATCTCGTCGGTCTGGCGCAACTGCGACAGCTTGCTGTCGGTGACCGTCCGGACCCGACCGCGGAGCCGCTGGATGTGCTCCTTCCCCGATTCGACCTGATCGCCCGTCTCCGGGTCGTAGGAGGCGCCGCGGTGCTGTTTGAGATAGGTCCGGATCGCCTGGTACGTGACGAACTCCTGGCGGATCTGGTCGACGTCAACGCCCTCCCGGTCGAGTCGGCGTTCGGTACGGGTTTGGTCGGCGCCGCTGACCTCCTCGTCGGTCAGGAGCCGATACACGTTCTCGACATCCCCGTCGAGTGGCTGCATGCCCGCCTCGCTCATCGCGGCGCGCAGGAGTTCCCGGTTGAACACCCCAGCGAGGTCGCGCAGGCTCAGTCGCTCGTCGCCGTCCGCGGTCCAGCGCCGCTCGAGGCGGTCTCCGACTCCCTCGAGGCTGTGCTCCTCGATCAGCCTCGCTACCTTCCCTCGTCGGCCGTTCGTCGATGCCGAATCGCTCACTTTCGGACGCTGTGCTCCCGCCGATATATGTTTGTGGGTCCCAAGAAATAACGCCAGTACGTCTGTTACGTGAAGCGGGGGAGCCCTGCGTCGGATCGAGGCCGCTGCCACCAGTCGATCGCAGTTGTAAACCTTATAACGCGATACAGAACGACGCCCGCAAACAGCCTCCCGGCCACGCTACTCTCGGCGCTTCGCAGCGAGTGCTTCGGCGATCTCCTCGGGATGGTCCATCGCCACCTGCAGTACGGCTTCGTGGAGTTCTCGGCCCGTCTCGTTGCGGATATCCCGGTCGCGTAGGTGGCGCTTCACGTCGATGTCGAGGAAATCCTCGAACGCTTCGTGGGTGGATTGGCGTGGGTAGATCTGTGCCTGTACCGACTCGTCGAACGGGAACGCCGGCTCCTGGCGCCCGCTGTCGGTCGACGCCGCCGAATCCGGCGTCTCTTCGTTGTCTGACTCCTGTTCGTCGGTGGCTGCCTGCTCTTTTCCCGCCTCGTTGAGGTCGTCGAACCCCGTCATCGGTCGATCCCTCCCTGCTCGACGATCTGAGCCAGTTCGGCGTAGTTCTCGAGTTGGTCGCAGCGCTCGTCGTAGTCTCGGACCGGCAGCCCGGCGTCGTGAGCGGCGTCGATGGCGCCGCGGAACCGGATCCCCGGCAGGTCGCCCTCGTACTCGCCGGCGTCGATGGCCTCCCAGTCCGCCTCGGTGATCCGCGCGTACGAGGGGACGATGTCGTCGGCGATATCGAGGGAGTTGAGCTGTTCGAGCAGCCCGCGATCGCGGGTGTCCTGGTCGATGCGGCCGTTCAGCGCCGTCGGCGTTACGGCGAGGATGTCGAGTTCGAAGTACTCGCGGGCCTCTTCGACGAGTCGCTGTATCGTGTTCGAGAGCCCCGATTCGTAGCCGCTCTCGGGTTTGAGCGGGATGATGATGTTCTGGGTTGCGTACATGGCGTTGTCGTTGAGCTTGCCGCGGTTCGCCGGGCAGTCGACGACGATGTACTCGTACTCCTCGCCGAGCAGCGGGTCGACGAGGTGCTTTCGGAGTCGGGCACTGCCCATCGTCGCGTTCCGGAGTTCGTTCTCGACGGACTCCAACTCGGTGTGCGCCGGGAACAGGTCGAGACCGTCAACGACCGTTTCGGTGTACTCCGTCGGATCGCCGCCGTCAACGAGCACGCGCTCGGTGTGGTTCGTGTCGCTGGCGAACGCGTCCTCGAAGCCGAGTTGGCGGGTCATGTGCCCGTTGTCGTCGAGGTCGACGACGAGCGCGCTGCCGTTCCGGTGGGCGAGTTCGCGCGCGGTGTTGATCGCGGTCGTGGTCTTGCCGAACCCCCCCTTCAGTACGCCGACGCTGACCGCCCGTGGTGCTGGATCACTCATGGTTTGCTTGTGGATGAGGCAGCCACGGTACCGAAGGTAGCTCAGGCACCTGCGGTCGCGGCCCCGGTCAGGGGTACAGCCTGCCCCAGCGTCGGCTCCTGCTGACCGACGCAGCTGGCCTAAGGCAGCTAAGGTACCTGAGGTAGGTACGGTACCTACTTCACCGGCTGTTGCCCCATCTTGTCTACAACGTTCGTACGGGTTGCCTTGAATCTACCTACGACCGATGCTGTAGCGGCAGGTCCGGCCTCAGTTACCACAGGTGCCTTAGTCACCTCAGCTACCTTCGCTAAGGTAGCTTGCTCAGACACATCGATTGCGGTCGCTGGCGCTGCCATTCCCCTGCCGGGACAGCGCGTGAGATAGCGTTGCCCCACAGAGTACCGTCGACGGGGTGACGACGGGATTTCGGCTGCCTCTACACGCACGAAACAGTAATGCGTTCTCCGACGAAACGATCCGGCATGGAGTACACCCGACAACGACACGTCGACGGCGCGTTCGACGACGTAGTGGATCGGACGATCGCGGCGCTCGGGGACGAGGGGTTCGGCGTCCTCTGTGATATTGACGTTCAGGCGACCTTCGCGGAGAAGCTCGACGAGGAGTTCCGCCAGTACCGTATCCTCGGGGCGTGCAACCCCGGGCTGGCATTCGAGGGACTCGGCACGGAGGCCGAACTCGGTGCACTGCTCCCGTGCAACGTCGTCGTCTACGAGGAAGACGACGGGGGCGTCGTCGTGAGTGCCGTCGATCCCGAGCAGCTCCTCGACGTGACGGGGAACGACGAGCTCGAGGCGATCGGCGTCGAGGTGGGCGAACGGTTCGAGCGCGTGCTCGACTCGATATAACGTCGGCGCCTTCGGCGAGCGACTCGATCTCGCCACGGTCGTGTCGCTGGGTACCGCCGCAGAAAACTACTGGACAGCGACGCGCCCGTCGCCGCGGACGACGACCTCGTGGCCCTCGTAGTCGAAGCTGACCGCAACCGCGTCGGCGGTGTCAGCGCGTTCGACGAGCGCGTTGAGCGCGTCCGGATCGACGGCTGCCGCGAGCGGCGGCGTCAGTGCCGTGGGGTCGACGCCCGCGTGGTCGGCGAGCGCGTCGATCACGTTCGTTGCTGGTCGAGCGGGTACGTTGGCCATCAGACGAGGAGCTGGATGTCGGCCTCGGCCATGTCCTGAATGGCCGTGGCGGCGCCGACGCCGGTGACGACGCCGTCGTAGAACTTCTCCTCGTCGTAGCCCATCAGCTCGATGGTCATCTGACAGGCCTGGAACTCGACGCCCATGTCGAGCGAGGTCTCGATGAGCTCCTCGATCGAGGCGGTCTCGTTGTCCTCGATCTTCTTCTCCATCATCTTCGTCGTCATGCGGTCCATCCCGGGGAGCGCGCCCACGACGTTCGGCACCGGCATGTTGGGGTTGCCGACCGAACTGAGCTTGAGGTCTTTCGAGCGCTCCTCGTGGAGGATATCCAGTCCCCAGAACGTGTGGAAGACGGTGACCTCGTAGCCGAAGGCGGCGGCCGTACTCGCCAGGATCAGCGGCGGGTAAGCCATGTCCAGGGTCCCTTTCGTCGAGATGATGGACATCTTCTTGTTGTCGTCGCCGACCTCGGCTGACACGTCGGCGAGCTCCTCCTCGAGCTCCTCGACACGCGCGGCGAGTTCCGCACGCGAGGGCGCGTTGTCCGCCGACGCGTCGGGCGTATCCGTACTCATAGTTACTCCGTCTTGCGGACGTAGTGCTTGAACACGTCGTCGTCCTCGACCTGGTCGAGCAGTTCAACGCCGCCCGTGCTGTCGGCCCAGCCCTCGATGTCGCTCATGCTGCCGGAGTCCGTCGCGACGACTTCGAGGACCTCGCCCTCTGCGAGCTCGTCGATGGCGGACTTCGTCTTCACGACCGGCATGGGACACGATGCACCTTTAACGTCGAGCGTCTCCGTGATGTCGAATTGCGAACTCATTGTTGATCTGCTCCGTTGTTCTGTATTGGAGCTAACCCACAATACCAAACCCTTGTGTAAAAGCATACCGATTCGGAAAATCACCGCAAGAAGGCAGTAGATTAGCTCTCTATAATTAGTTTGTTACGCGCGCAAGCGAGCGCGATCCGGCGTTCCAGCGGCCAGTGGTATTGCACGCAGTGTGGATTATTATGCAAACCTTTTTGTGAACCGCCCCGATACGGTGGAGTGTACATGGACGCTGATGACTTCCCGACTCCGGACGTCGAGGTCGACTCGATCTCGCCGGAAACGCTGAAGGACCGCATCGACAACGGTGAATCCGTCACGCTGCTCGACACTCGGATGGAGTCCGAGTACGAGGAATGGAGCATCGACGGTGAGACCGTCGAGTCGATCAACATCCCCTACTTCGAGTTCCTCGAGGACGAGATCGACGAGGACGTGCTCGATCAGGTGCCCGACGATCGCGAGGTCACCGTGCTCTGTGCGAAGGGTGGCTCCAGCGAGTACGTCGCGGCCGAACTGTCCAAGCGCGACTACGATGTCAACCAGCTCGAGGACGGCATGAACGGCTGGGCGCGCATCTACGAGACCGTCGAGGTCGAGGACTACGACGGCGCCGGCACGCTGCTGCAGTATCAGCGCCCCTCCTCGGGCTGTCTCGGCTACCTCGTCTACGACGACGACGAGGCCGCCATCATCGACCCGCTGCGGGCGTTCACCGACCGCTACCTCGACGACGCCGAGGAGCTCGGCGTCGACCTGCAGTACGCGATCGACACGCACGTCCACGCCGACCACATCTCCGGCGTTCGCGCGCTCGACGACGAAGGCGTCGAGGGCGTCATCCCGGAGGCGGCCGTCGACCGTGGCGTCACCTACGCCGACGAGCTGACGACCGCCGCCGACGGCGACACGTTCGAGGTCGGCGACGCCACCATCGAGACGGTGTACACGCCCGGGCACACGACCGGGATGACCTCCTACCTCGTCGACGACAGCCTGCTCGCGACGGGCGACGGGCTGTTCATCGAGAGCGTCGCCCGCCCCGACCTCGAGGAGGGCGACGACGGCGCGCCCGACGCGGCGCGCATGCTGTACGAGTCCCTGCAGGAGCGCGTGCTGACGCTGCCCGACGACACGCTGATCGGCGGCGCCCACTTCAGCGATGCCGCCGAGCCGGCCGACGACGGCACCTACACGGCGCCGATCGGCCAGCTGGTGGAGGAGATGGACGCGCTGACGATGGACGAAGACGAGTTCGTCGAGCTCATCCTCTCGGACATGCCGCCCCGTCCGGCCAACTACGAGGACATCATCGCGACGAACCTCGGCCAGAAGGCCGTCGACGACGACGAGGCGTTCACCCTCGAGCTCGGCCCGAACAACTGTGCCGCGAGCCAGGAGTCGCTCGCGGGTGACTAACTCCGTCGATGGTCGCTGATCCAGTCCCGCTCCAGTTGGCTTCCGAGCTGTTCCCGAACGGGATCAGTCGGTACGCCGTCGGGGGCCTGCTCGTCGGGCTCGGAACCGTCCTGATCTACATCGGAACGGGGATCCCCGCCGGGGCGAGCACGTTCCTCGAGTCGACGCTGTCGTACGTCTCGAGCCAGTCGCGATTCCAGCAGTACGTCGCCTCGCGGGACTGGCGGCTCGTGTTCACGGCCGGGATCATCCTGGGCGCGTTCGTGTTCGCCGCGACGGTCCAGTCCGGCGTCGTCTCGAGCTCGCTGTACCAGCCCGGGTCGACCGGCCAGCTCTACGAGGTCGCCGGCGTGACGCTCTGGACGACTGATGTCCAGATCTGGCGCCTGTTCTTCGGGGGGATTCTTGTCGGGATCGGCACCCGAATCGGCAAGGGCTGTACGTCCGGCCACGGCGTCTGTGGCGTCGGCTCGGCGTCGAAGACGTCGCTCGTCGGCGTCGCGACGTTCATGACGGTGGCGATCGGGACGGCACAAGTGGTCGCCGCCCTGGGGGTGAGCCCATGACGGAGCGACATCCCCTGTTCAAGCCGCTGGTGTTCGTCGGCGGCCTGGTGTTCGGGTTCGGGCTCGGCTTCAGCCACATGGCCCGGCCGGAGGTCGTGCTGAACTTCCTGCAGTTCGACGACCTCGGCCTGCCGTTCGTCATGTTCGGCGCCGCGATCGTCTCCGGGACCGCCTTCGCGCTGCTGCCTCGGATTCGTGACAGGGCCCCGCTGACGGGCGACCCCTACGAGCGCCGCCTGAAGCCGTTCGATCGGAACGTCCTCGTCGGCGGCGCCGTCTTCGGGGTCGGCTGGGGGCTCTCCGGGATCTGCCCGGGTGCGGCCTACGCCAGCCTCGGCACCGGCAACATCACGATCCTCTGGGCGCTCGCCGGGATGTTCATCGGCGCCTACGTCCAGGGGTACTGGCGGAGTCAGTCCACCGACACTGAGGCCGGCTTCACGGGCGCGGACTAACGCTTCACCCTTTTAACCCCTCATCCGTTTCAGCTACTCAAATGGAACTAGCTACAGTTGCCCTGTTCATCGTCGCCGGGCTCGCGAGTCTGTTCATGGCGTGGGTCATCGGCGCCGGGTCGAGCGGTGCGACACCGTTCGCGCCAGCAGTCGGTGCTAACGCCATCTCGACGATGCGTGCCGCCTTCGTCGTCGGGATCCTCGGGCTCGCCGGCGCGGTGACACAGGGGGCGAACGTTTCAGAAGCGATCGGGAGTGGACTGATCGGCGGCGTCAGCCTGCCGGCGAGCGGCGTCATCCTCGTCCTCCTGATCGGGGCCGGCCTCATGGCCATCGGTATCAGAACTGGTTACCCCATCGCGACGGCGTTCACCGTCACTGGATCGGTCATCGGCGTCGGGCTGGCGATCGGCGGCAGCCCCGTCTGGCCGAAGTACCTGCAGGTCGGCGCCGTCTGGGTGCTGACTCCCTTCATCGGCGGTGGTGTCGCCTACGGTATCGCGAGCCTCCTGCCGCGGAAGGATGTTCCGGAGGTGTACAGCATCCCGCTGCTGGGGGGGCTCGTCGGCGCCGTCCTCGCTAACGTCAACTTCACCATGCTCGGGCCGAACGGCACTGCGGGGTCGATCACCGGCGCAGTCGGGCGGTCCCTCGGCGTGACTGGGCTCCCCGTCACGGTCGGTATCACGCTCGTGGCGGCCGCCGCCGTCGGCGGCGTCGTCGGGTGGGACGTGCGGCGCGACGAGGCAGGCGGCCTCCGTCGGTTCCTGCTCGCGCTGGGGTCGCTGGTGGCCTTCTCCGCGGGCGGGAGTCAGGTCGGGCTCGCGGTCGGCCCGCTGATGCCCCTACTCGACGACGTGGGAATGATCCCGCCGATCGCCGTCCTCGCGGGCGGTGGACTGGGGATCCTCGTGGGCTCGTGGACCGGCGCGCCGCGGATGATCAAGTCCCTCGCCCAGGACTACTCCTCGCTGGGGCCGCGACGCTCGATCGCGGCGCTCGTCCCGTCGTTCCTCATCGCGCAGGTGGCCGTGCTGCTGGGCGTTCCGGTCTCGTTCAACGAGATCGTCGTGAGCGCGATCATCGGCAGCGGTGCAGCCGTCGGTGGCGGTGAGGCCGTCGACGCACGAAAACTGGGGGTGACCGTCGCCGCCTGGGCGGGATCGTTCGTCCTCGCGTTCGTCCTCGGCTACGGCGCGGTGGTGGTGTTGCCGCTGCCGTAGGCAACCACCGTTAGAGCAGGTTGTAGCCTGCCGTCCGCGCGGGCGGGACGAGATACACGTTCCCTTTTGCGCCGGCGACGACGTCTTCGGAGACACTGCCGAGCATCAGCCGTCGGAGGCGACTCCGACCGCGTGAGCCGATCAGCGTCGTCGTCGGTTTGACCGATTCCTCGACGTCGAGGATCTCCTCGGACGGATCGCCGTCGCGGATGACGGTCTGGGTGTCGATGTCCCACTGTCCGAGTGTGTCGGCGAGCTTGTCGAGCTCCGACTGCGGATCGAGCTCGAGCTCCTCTTTCGGCGACTGTACGTGGACGAGCGTCGCCTCTTCGGTCGCGTGCCGGAGGTAGTTGAACGCGTCAAAGGCGCGCTCGGCGTTCTCCGAGAAGTCGGTCGCGTAGAGCATCCGCTGGAACAGGTGCTCACGGAACATCTCGGGCTCCTCGGCCTCGCGTTCGATACGGTTGACCAGTAGCGGCACGACCGTCGTCCGCGCGAGGTTCCGTGCGGTCGACCCGATCACGCGGTTCTCGAGCGGGCTCTGCCCCCGCGAGCCGATGATCGTCATGTCCGCCCGGACGGTCTCGGCGACGCCGTTGATACGGCGGTGGGGCGTCCCGCGCACGATGTGTGTTTCGACGTCGAACCCAGCTTCCTCCATCACCGACTGGTACTCCTTGAGCCCGCGTTCGCGTCGCTGTTCGAGGTTCATCCCGGGCATCCCCGCGTGGACGTTCGAGGGGACGACCGTCAGCAGATGGACCTCGTCGACGCCGACCCGTTCGAGGCAGTCCAGACAGGTCTCGTTCTCGATCGTCGCTCGACTCGCTGCCGAGAGGTCTGTCGCATATATTGCACGCATAGCTCAATATTGGTGCCGCAAAGATATAGTGATTTGCCTCCCGACAAGTCGCCTATCGGAGCGGTTCGACACCCCGCCGCGCGCGAGCCTCGAGCCCCCGGTTTTACCCCCTGTTCAGCCACGCTCTCGAGACCCCCGGTATTCGGATAACTTATCGGTATATCCGCGTCTGTTAGCCGTGGCATCCACCGTAGTAATATTGCATCTCCATCCCACAACCGTTATATGCCGTAGCGGATTAGCGGGGAATGAGCAGTAATCCATGATCAAGACAATACCGCACGAGGTGTCGAACGATGTTCGGGCTTGAGGGTGCCACGGGCATCAGCGGCGCCCTGCTCGTCATCGGAGTCGTACTACTCGAAGCAATCATCCTGTACGTGGGCTATGGGCTCCTGGAGCGGGTGGTGGGCCCGACGGTCATCGACGCGATAGGTGGTAAATAATGATGGAACTATTCGGCGTCTCAGTCGCGCTGCTGGCGCTGTTCGCCGGTTTCGGTGTGCTGATCGGCCTCCTGTTCGGGTTCTTCGGGATGGGGGGTTCGTTCCTCGTTACGCCGGCGCTGATGGTGATGGGGTACAACACCGACGTGGCAGTCGCGTCCGGACTGGCGTTCGTGTTCGCGACCTCCGTGATCGCGACACTGAAACACCGTGACCTCGGGCAGGTCGACTACAAGCTCGGGGTGCTGATGATCGCGGGCACGACCGGCGGGATCGAGGTGGGGAAGATCGGCCTCCACTACCTCCAGTCGATCGGCCAAGCTGACACGGTCGTGAGCGTCATCTACGTCCTGCTGTTGGGCGGGATCGGGGCGTTCATCACCTACACCGCCGTCAAAGGCGGTGACGGCGGTGGCCTCAGCCCCGACCACGACGAGGCTGACGGCGAGATCAACGCGGACGACATTCCGGATATCGCGAAGAAGATCCAGTCCTACCGGGTCCCGCCGATGATGAAGCTCCGTGGCGGGATTCAGGTCTCGCTGTGGATGATCCTCCTCGTCGCGTTCGCGACGGGGCTGCTCTCAGGGTTCCTGGGCGTGGGTGGCGGCTTCATCCGCATGCCCGCGCTGTTCTACCTGATCGGCGTGCCCGTCCCGATCGCGGTCGGGACCGACCTGTTCGAGATCGTGTTCTCGGGCGGGATCGGCAGCTTCCTCTACGCGATGGACGGCGCGGTGAACCTCTCGATCGTCGTCCCGCTGCTGGCGGGGAGTGCTGGTGGCGCCCGCATCGGTGCCGCGGCGACCAGCCTCGTCGACGAGGACGAGATCAAGGTGTACTTCGGCGTGATGCTTCTGCTGGGTGCGATCGCCGTCGCCCTGCGGAAGATCGGGAACTTCATGGACATTCCGGTGCTCCAGACGGTCTCCCTCGTCGTGATCCTCGGCGCCGCGACGCTGGTCGCCGGCGCCGTCGTGGTCAGCTCCGTTCGGGCGCTCCGGGCCGAGTCTGACTCGACGACGAGCGTCACACACTAACGACACGCCGTTCGAACCCTCGCGCCGACGACCGCTGCTGCCTTTTTGTGTGAAACCGTCCCCGTTCGAGCGCTGAGCGGCGGCCGGAAGATTGTACAACCCACGCACAAGTCTTTTAGGCGCTAGTGTGGTAGGCCAACTACTAATGCCGGACGCAATGGCCGAACAGCTGCAGCGGGATATGGTGTGTGAGGGACTGCTTGAGTGTTTCCACGGGCTGAAGCAGCTCGATCGGGAGTGCTTCGAGGCGCTCGTCGATTCGAGCGAACCGCTGACGGTCGACGAGATCGCCGAGCGGGTCGATCGCGAACGCTCGACTGCGTACCGAGCGGTCCAGCGCCTGCTCAAAACCGGGTTCATCCAGAAAGAGCAGATCAACTACGACCAGGGTGGCTACTACCACGTCTACTACCCGACCGACCCCACGAAGATCGCCGACGACATGCAGCGAATCCTCAACGACTGGTACGCCAAGATGGGCCAGCTCATCCAGCAGTTCGAGAACAAGTACGAGCAGTCCTACACGCCGTCGCAGTCGGTCGAGAGCTAACGTCCCGGGCTCGTTCGTCGCCGCGTCACTCCTCTGCGTAGAACAGCGTCCGTCGACACGCTGGACAGACGTACGGCACTGGCTTCAGGATCTCGTTCGCACGGAGCCCGCTGAGCAGGCCGTCGTCGTCGCCGTCGGAGACGAGCATCACGTCACCGAGCGCGCTCGATCCCTGTAGCGTCATTGCTTCCAGCGGTTCGCCGCAGTCAGGGCACTCACGGTCGGAGGCCATACACGGGTCTTTGCGTGCGAACAAAATACCGTCTTTGCTTTCTCGCGTACTCCCGCCGTCGCTGTATTGTACGTCTCGCCCACAACCCTTAACAACTGCAGGCCACCTACGATAGCGTGATGTCAGTTGACTCTACAGCGGACGGAAGCACCGACACGCCCACCGAGCCAGTCTACGTCGACGGCGAGGCCGACCTCGACGAGATCGTCGCCGAGAACGACGTGGTTCTCACGGACTTCTACGCGGACTGGTGTGGCCCGTGTCAGATGCTCGAACCGGTCGTCGAATCGCTGGCCGAGGAGACGCCCGCGGCCGTGGCGAAAGTCGACGTGGACGCGAACCAGATGCTGGCCAGCTCCTACGGCGTCCGCGGCGTCCCCACGCTCGTCCTGTTCGCCGACGGCGAGCAGGTCGAGGAGATCGTCGGCGTCCAGGGTGAGGACCAGCTTCGCTCGCTGATCGAGCGCTACGCCGAATAAATGGCTGGGGACACGCGATCGCTCGTCATCGCCGGCTCCGGCGTCGCCGGTCTCTCGGCGGCCGTCTACGCGGCCCGCGCCGACCTCGATCCGCTCGTCCTCGAGGGCGACGAGCCGGGCGGCCAGCTGACGCTCACGACCGACGTGGAGAACTTCCTCGGCTTCCCCGAGGGCGTCGGGGGGATGGAGCTGATCCAGCGCGGGAAAGAGCAGGCCGAGCGCTTCGGCGCCGAGTTCCAGCACGGCAGCATCGAGGCGGCCGAGGTGGACGAGCAGCCACTCGAACTCTCGCTCTCGACGGGTGAGACGATCCGGACGCGGGCGCTGATCGTCGCGACCGGCGCGAGCGCCCGCTGGGTCGGCGCCGACGGCGAGGAGGAGCTGATGGGCTACGGGCTCTCGACCTGTGCCACCTGTGACGGCGCCTTCCACCGCGGCGACGACGTGCTCGTCATCGGCGGCGGCGACAGCGCCATGGAGGAGGCGCTGTTCCTCGCGAAGTTCGCCGACAGCGTCACGGTCGTCCACCGCCGCGAGGAACTCCGGGCCTCGGAGATCATGGCTGACCGTGCCCGCGAGCACGAGGACATCGAGTTCGCTTGGAACACCGAACTGCTGGCCATCGACGGCTCCCAGGAGGCTGGCGTGACCGGTGCGACGCTGGTCTCCCACCCCGAGGGCTACCCCAGCGAGCGCTACGAGAACGACGAGGACGTGACCGTCGAGGAGATCGACGTGGGTGGCGTGTTCTACGCCATCGGCCACGAGCCCAACACGGCGTTCCTGCAGGACACGCCTGTCGAACTCGATTCGGACGGCTACGTCCGGACGACCGACGCCGACTCGTGGGCCACCACGGCGACGGCGGCCGAGGGAGTCTTTGCGGCGGGCGACGTAATGGACCGTGCGTACCAGCAGGCGGTCACCGCCGCCGGCATGGGCAGTATGGCCGCCCTCGACACGGAGGAGTGGCTCGAGTCGACGCCCGCGCCGTCGGCGGTCGCCGCGGAGGCGCCGCCGATGGAGGCTGATGACTGATGGGAACCACCGAAAACACGATCGACACGACCGACCCGGCGACCGTCGAGGATCAGGCCGACCGGATCGTCCTCTCGTTCCGGTCGCCGGAAGCCGATCCCGACGACGACAGCAGCTGGTGGGTCGCTGACAGCGCCTGGCTCCAGGAGAACATGAACGACAGCACCTATCTGCAGTACCTCCAGCGTGCCCACGCCGGCCCGGTCGCCGTCGGCGAGGAGTGGGAGGAGTTCGTCAACTGCGGCTGTGCGAGCCCGCAGGACGTGGTGCTCCGCGTCGAGGCGATCGAGGGCGGCACGACCATGGGCTTCGAGACGGAGATCGAACTCGTTTCGCGGCGATCCATCCTCGAGGGCGATGCGGTGATCGAGCGCGCGAACTGAGGCCTACTTTTCTGTCCGCAGTCGGTATGTTCGAGCGGTTACGCGAAATCCGTACAGAGAAACGATCTCGCCGGCCCGCTACTCCCCGAGCAGCGGGCGCGAGGAGTTCGTCACGACCAGAATGCTGCTGGCGGCCATCGCGACCGCGGCGAACAGCGGATTGAGCATCCCCGAGAGCGCCAGCGGGATCGCGACCGCGTTGTAGAGGAACGCCCAGCCGATGTTCTGTTTGACGCGCGTCCCGGTCGCCTTCGAGAGGTCGAACACGGTCTCCAGCGAGCCCAGATCGTCGTCGATGATCGCCACGTCGGCGGCGTCGACGGCGATCGCGGTACCGCTGCCGAGCGCGATCCCGAGGTCAGCGCTGGCCAGCGCGGGGCCGTCGTTGGTGCCGTCGCCGACCATCGCGAGCGTCCGGCCGGCGCCGAGCCGGCGCACGGTTTCGGCTTTCCCTTCCGGCGGCACGCCGGCGAACACCTGGTCGATCGCCGGGTGCTCGCGGTACATCGCCGTCGCCTCGTTCTCGTCGCCGGTGAGCAGCACCACGTCGACGCCCCGGTCGGCGAGTTCGGTGACGGTCTCCTCCCAGCCCGGTCGGGGCTGGTCGCCGAGGACGATCATCCCCTCCGCCTCGCCCGCGCGGCCGACGAGGATCGGGAGGTTCCCTTGCTCGCGGACCGCTGCCGCCCGCTCGCGTACGTCGTCGTCGACGGTCCAGCCACGCTCGTCGAACAGGTCGGGGTGGCCGACGACGACGGACTCGCCGTCGACGGTGCCGGAGACGCCGTTCGTGTGGCTCTCGAACGCCTCGACGGGGTCGTCGTCCCACTCGGAGTCGAAGGCGTCGGCGATAGCCGTCGCGACGGGATGCGATGAGCGGCGTTCGAGCGCGGCCGCCGCCGCGAGTGCGTTCTCGGGCGCCGTTGTCTCCGTGACTTCGAGATCGCCAGTGGTCAGCGTGCCCGTCTTGTCGAACACCACCGTGTCGACGCCGCGGAACCGCTCGAACACCGTCTCGTCGAACACGACGATGCTGCGCTCGATGGCGTCCCGAATCCCCGAGGCGACCGCCAGCGGTGTCGCGAGCCCCAATGCACAGGGACAAGAGACGAGCAACACGGTCAGCGAGATGAGCACCGCCTGCGTCGGCCCGGCGCCGAGGGCGAGGTAGGTGACCCCGGCGCCGAGCGCCAGCACCACCACCGTCGGGACGAAGATCACGGCCAGCCGGTCTGCGAGCTTCTGGACGCCGCTGTTGGCGCTCTGGAGGTTCCAGAGCAGGTTCGTCACGCGGTCGATGCTGCTCGTCGCGCCCTCGCCGACCGCGATGGTGAGCGAGCCGTCCGAGAGCGCCGAGCCACCGACGACCTGGTCGCCGTGCTCCTTCGAGACCGGGAGTGACTCGCCCGTGACGACCGCTTCGTCGACCGTCCCCGTTCCGTCGACGACGGTACCGTCGACGGGGATGCGGTCGCCAGTCCGGACGAGCACGCGGTCCCCTTCGGTGAGGTCGCTCACGCCGACAGTCGTCGTCGAGCCGTCGGCGTCGAGCAGCGTCGCTTCGGAGACCTGTTCGTCCCCCAGTTCGGAGAGCAGCCCCATCGCGCGCTTCTTGATCGAGGACTCGTAGTAGTTGCCCGCGGTGACGACGACGACGATCGCGACGGTCACGTCGTAGTAGATGTCGATCCGGCCGAGTGCGGCCGCGAGCGTGCTGTAGGCGAACGCGCTGACCGCCGCGAGCGCTACCAGCAAGTCCATGTTCGGCGATTTCGCGCGCAAGCTCACGATCGCGCCCCGCAGGATCGGCTTCCCGACGCCGAACAGCACCAGCGAGGTCAGCAGGAACAGGACGACGTAGAAGTACGACGCCCCTTGGAGCTGGGAGCGGGCCATCTCCTCGATCCACGGCGGGTAGAGCCCGAAGTGGACGGGGTAGATGTAGATGAAGTACGGGAGCATCACCGCCATCCCGAGCATCACGCCCGCGGCGATCCGCCAGAGCAGCGTGTCCTCGGCGTGGGCGCCGGCCGTCCCCTCCTCGCGGTCGTCGGCGACGTAGCCCGCGGTCGTCAGTTGGTCCTGTACGGACGCTTCGTCGACCTGTTCGGGGTCGTGATCGACGCGGACAGTCTCGGTGACGTAGCTGGCCTGTGCAGCGTCGATCCCCTCTTCGGTCCCTGCGACCGACTCCAGAAACGCCTCACAGGTGGTGCAGTGCATCCCGCTGACGTGGAAGTACGACCGCTCGTACCCCTCGGGTGGCTCTTCGTCGAGTGCGGTGTCCTCGGCGGCCGCCTCGCGCACGTCGTCGGCCTCGACCGCGGCGTCGCCGAGGGCGTCGTGCACGTCCCGACAACCAGTACAGCAGTAGACCGCATCCTCGCCCTCGACGCGACCCCGCGCGAGCGAGAGGCCACAGAGTGCACACTCACCCTCGTCGGCGCTCGCCGTCATGGCTGGATCACCCGGCGCCGTTCGAGAGTCACACCAGAACTGAAAACCCCGTGGGGCCCGTAGCCCTGCATCGTGATCCGTGATCGACTGTCGTCGACGGGCCGATTCGGCAGAGGTGCGCGATGATTCCGACGCCGGCACACGTCGGGCCGCTGCCGACCGGCGAAGTCGAGACCATCGTGTTCCTCGTCGTCGGGCTGCTCGGGGGCGCCCACTGTCTGGGGATGTGTGGGCCGCTGGTGACGATGTACGCCGACAGAATGGAGAGCGGGAGCGAGAACGTGCTCAGTCTGTACGAGGTGCGGCAACACGCGCTGTTCAACGCGGGCCGGACGGTTAGTTACGCCGTTATCGGCGCGCTGTTCGGCCTGCTCGGCTCGGTGGTGTTCGGCGCTGCGTCGACGGTGACCGTCATCGGCGACACGGTCCGAGCGGTCTCCGGACTGGTCGTCGGCGTCCTGATCCTCGTCGTCGGCGCCCGGTACGTGCTCGGCCAGTTTGGCGGGCACGGGCTGTTCGGTGGCGGCGGCAGCTGGTTCAGTTCGATCTACGGCCGCCTCACCGCGCACGTCGAGAAGTGGGCCAACGGCCCGGGGATCTTCGGGCTCGGCCTCGTCCACGGCCTGCTCCCCTGTCCGATCCTCTACCCCGCGTTCCTCTACGCGTTCGCCCAGGGGTCGCCCGGGGTCGGCGCCGTCTCGCTCACGCTGCTGGGGCTGGGGACGTTCCCGACGCTGTTCCTCTACGGCACCGTGATCCAGACGATCGGAAACCGCCACCGGGAACGGCTCCACCGCGCCCTCGGCGTCGCCTTCCTCGTCATGGGCTGGATGCCGATCGCCCACTCGCTCAGCCTGTTCGGCATCGAAATCCCCCACGTCGAGGTCCCGGTGTACCTGCCGTTCTGACCGCGCGGGACGCCGCCCGCGCCGGTCGATTCCGGGGTAATTCACGCTAGTGATTTGGGCTCGACGCCCCTGACGATTCTGGTACGGGCGTCGAACGGGCCCGCCCGGTGCCCGCCGCGTCGCTTGGTACCGTCGCTCCAACCCACACCACGATGTCCGCCGTTCTCGCGCCGTCTACCGCGGACACAGTGGTGTGGCCCGTAGCGATGCCGGCGAGCTGTGCCGGCTACGCGAGTGTCGGTGGGTCTGTCCCGGAAACGGCCCACCGTCGTCCATTCCGTGCGTGACGCTGGCACGGTGATCCCTCTCGAGGAACAGCGGACACGGTGGGGTCGCTCGACGACCGCCGGCCCGGAACACGACCGGGACCGTTCGTTTCGCAATCTTGTCGATCGATTTCCGAGCGATCAGAACCGAACGGAACCCTCCGGAGTGCCTTGATGGGGTGTGGCGGCGAGTGAGCGTACGATGACGCATCCGCAGCGAGCACCCTCGAGTGGATCGCACCGGACGAGCGGCCAGCCACAGCGCCGGCGTGGGCGTCGGACGACCGCACCCGCCCGCCGGCGCCGCCGCACAGCCCCACCCGCAGTCACGAGCGAGCGTCGAGCGCCACGACGCTCCCGTACGATCCCACCACGGCGGCTGCCGACGGCCGACTCCTCGCCGCGAGTCGGCACGATGCCCACGCAGGCGCTCGGTGTCGATCTGCCACACGGGCTGGTCCGACTGCTCGGCGTGCTGACGCTCGCCGACGGCCGCAGGCGGGCGATCGCGACCGCGGGGCTGCTCTGGCTGGCGCTCCAGCTCGGCTACCAGACCGGCGTGATCGACGCCGAAGTGGGTATCTGGCTCGCCGCAGGCGTCGTCGTCGCTGCGCTGCACGGGCTCGGGAGGTCGGCGTCCCGTCGCCCGCGGCGTCGAACCCGCCGGGCCGGTGACGGTCGGCTGCGGCGTCGGCGGGATCCGGAGCGACGCTGATGGCACCTCCTCGCCCGGCCCGGGTCCCGAACGTTCACTTCGCCGCCGGTCGAACGGTGGTGTATGAGCCAGAAGCGGGGTGTGGTCGTGCTCACCGGCGGCACCAGTGGCATCGGCCGGATCGCGGCGACGACGCTGGCCACCGTGGGCTGGACCGTCGCGGTCGTCGGGCGCGACCGCGCCGCCGGCGAGTCCCTCGTCGCCGAGTCGTCGACGGCGTCGGGGGCGATCCGGTTCCACCGGGCGGATCTGGCGACGCAGGCCCGCGTGCGGTCGCTCGCGGCCGAACTCCGCGACGGGTACGCCCAGATCGACGCGCTCGTCCACAACGCCGGCCTCTCCGGCAGCGACCGGATCGAGACCGCCGACGGGGTCGAACGCACGTTCGCGGTCAACTATCTCGCGCCGTATCTGCTCACGCACGAACTGCTCGACAGCCTGCGTGCGTCGGCCCGGATCGTCACCACTGGCACGGAGCTCCACCGGCGGGCGACGCTCGACTTCGAGAACCTCCAGTTCGAGACCGGGTACGACGCGCGGCAGGCGTACTCCCGGTCGAAGCTCGCGCTGGTGGCGTTCACGCTCGAACTCGCGGCGCGGCTCCCGGCCGACAGTGGCGTCACGGCCAACAGCTTCCACCCGGGGTTCGTCCCGTCGACAGGGTTGTTCCGCGACGCCGCCCGACGGACGCGGCTACTGGTGCGACTTGCAGGGCTCGTCCCCGGCGTCGGCACCTCGCCGGAGACGGCCGCCGACCGGCTCGTCCGGCTCGTGACAGACCCGACGTTCGGCGAGCGGACGGGGGTGTACGTGACCGGCGACGGGATCGAGGAGCCGGCCGCCGAGGCCACCAACCCGGCCCGGCGGGAGCGACTCTGGGATCGGAGCGCGGCGCTCGTCGGCGTCGATCCGGCGTGGCTGTGAGGCCTACGAGGACAGTAGGTAGGTTTTGCCGTCGCCGCTTCGGTCCGTCTCGATCAGGTTGTAGTGCGCCAGTTTCGGCAGGTGGTTCTTGCGCAGCGCACGGAGGGTGATCGGGTCGGGATGGGCCTGCTGGTAGCGGCGGTACAGCGCCTTCTGGATCAGCGAGCCATGTTCCTCGATACACTCGTACAGCACGCGCTGGTGGTCGTTGAGCTTCGAGATGGTTTTCCGGCGCACCTCGGCCTCGGCGTCGAGGACGGCGCCGTCGACGAGCCGCTGGGGGATCATCGACAGTCCCTCGCGCTCGCTTTTGTGGGCGGCCACGCGCAGCGCCGTGATCGCCTGCCGCGCGTCGCCATCGACGAGCTCGGCGATCCGTCGCAGGGTCTCGTGCTCGACGGCGCCCGATTCGAGCCCCTGTGCCGTCCGGCGGTCGAGGATCTCCGTGACGGTGTCGACGGTGTAGCGATCGAACTGGACACGGTAGCCCACGGAGATGCGGGAGTGGATGCGCTCGTCCAGCCGCGCGAGCAGGTCGACCTCGCGGTTGGCGATGCAGATCCACGCGAGGCCGGGGACGGAGTGGAGGTCGTACAGCACGTCCGAGTCCTGCAGTTGGTCCACCTCGTCGAGGATGATCACGCTGGGGGCATCCAGGCCGTCCTGCAGCGTGTCGAGCAGTTCCCGCGTCGGAGCGTTCTTCGGGACAGCGGCGTCGGCGAGCGTGTTCGCGGCGCGCTCGAGCACGCTGCTGCGGGTGTAGTCCTTCCAGCAGTTGACGTAGGCGGTCGGCACGTCGAGCACTTCGCGGCGGAGCTCTCGCACGGCGGCGCGGGCGACGGTGGTCTTGCCGGCGCCGCTCGGGCCGAAGAGGAAGCAGTTCTCCGCCCGGACGCCGTTCTCGACGGGCGCGAGCGCGTCGGTCACCTCGTTCATCTGGCTGTTGCGCCCGACGATCTCCCGGGGCAGGTGCTCGTCCTTGAACACCGTCGCGTCTCGCAGCATCTACCGGGTGGTGTGCCGACGACGGGATAAGTGGAACCCCTGGTGTTCCGATCGGTTCCGAATGGTCCCGGAGAGCTCCCAGCGGCTCCGGACGGTTCTGGAGGGTCTCGAACGATTCCCGACGAGCGTCCCGGCCCGCACCTCACTCCTCTGCCACGGGTTCACCGGACGACTGCCGTCGGTCGCCGAAGCGTCTGCGCCGTCCCTCGTCGTGGCGCCGGCGTCGCAGTGCCGTGTAGAGGTTCCCGGAGACACCCTCGCGAAGCTGTGTCGCCGTCACGTCGTCCACGTCGACGGCTTTGGCGTCGTTGCCCACGAGGCTCCGAGCGCCCGCGGTGTCGATCGTCACCGTGGCGAGTCGCCGACGGCGCTGGAACACGGTCGACGAGCTCACCACGGTCTGAACTCGGTAGTAGGGGACGATCTTCGTCTGGCGCACCCAGAACCCGTTCCGTGTCAGGACGTGGTTCTCGCCGACGGCGTAGCCGCGGTTGCGCCACTTCAGGTGGGCAGCCGGGGGGACGAGCACCAGCGCGCCCAGTGCCAGCCACCAGGCGAACGGCAGGCCGACGACGGCGTCGACGAGCCACAGCACCCCAGTGAGGATCACGACGACGGCGGCGTAGCGCACCCCGTAGCGCTGCCGTGCCCGTTTCGGCGGCCGCTCGAAGCCCACGTCGCCGACTGGCTCGATCGAGTTGGTGAGTTCGAGCACGCGGTCCCGTGTCGCGAGCGGGATCGCCGACTGGGAGCTCCCTTGGTTTCCCTCCCCGCCGCCGCTCTGGCCGGCGGTCTCGATCTCGAGGGAGGCGTAGCCGATCGCCCGGGCGAGGACGTTCTCCTCGACGGTGAGTGACTGGATCTTCGATAGCGGAATGGTCCCGCTGTACTTCTGGAGCAGCCCACGCTCGTACCGGAGCTCGTCGGCGGCGCCACGCAGCGTGAACCCGTAGTACAGCGTCGCGTTCAGGGCACCGTACAGCAGGCCGACCAGGACGATCCCGGCGAGTGTTACCAGCGGGCCGAGCACCGCCCCGATGACCGACTGGTAGCCATAGAGTAGCATCTCGGCGTCGAACATCGCCGCCGCCGACGGGGCGAACAGCGACGCGCCGAGAAACAGCGCGGGGATGATCCGCAGGTCGGTCGAGACGACCGCGAGCAGCCCCAGTTCGCGGTCGCTGATCTCGAACAGCGTCTCGAACGCCTCTGGCTCGGGGGACTGCTCGTCGCCAGCACGGCTTAGCCGGCTGATCTCGCGCTGGAGGCGGTTCGCCCGCGTGACGCTGACGAACTTCAGGTGGGCCTCGCTGGTGCTCCCGCCGGCGGTCTCGAGGCGGACCTCCGCGATCCCGAGCGCGCGCTGGACGATGTTCTGGCTGATGTCGACGTTCTGGATCCGACGGAGTGGGATCTCTCGATCCCGTCTCGCGAACACGCCCGACCGGATGTCGAACGTATCGGCCGTGAGTTCGTACTCGAAGCGCCGGTAGTAGGCGACCCCGTAGCCCACGACCCCGACGACGAGTACGGCGCCGAGAACGGCTGTCAGGCTCGTTCCGAGGCTGTTTGCGACCATCCCGAACGCCGGCGCGCCGACGACCAGCAGCACGAAGGCGAGGCCGAGCCCCTGTTCGAGGACGCGGTACGGGATCGACAGGGGATGCAGGCGGAACGCGCGGCCGATGAGGCGCTCGTCCCTCGATCGATCACCCCCGTCGGTCATACGGCGTCGGCCTCCTCGGACTCGATGGCGAGCCGTTCGAGGCGGGTTTGCAGCGTCGACGCCCGCTCGGGGGTCAGCCCCGGGATGGTTACGTCCGCGCCCCGTGAGCCGGCGGTGTACACCACGAGCGTCGACAGCCCGAGCAGGCGCTCGAGCGGGCTGCGCGTCGTGTCGATGTGCTGGACGCGGACGTACGGGACCACGGTCCGGACGTGGGTGAACACGCCGCGGCGCAGGTACAGCGAGTCCGCCCGGACGACGTACTCCCACGACCGATACAGCAGCACGGCCTTCAGAACGCCGTAGAGCGCGGCGACGAGGAACGCGCCGACCCCCGCGGTCACGGCGGTCGAGCGCCCGGCGGGAACCACGTCAGTCCCGGCGCCGAGGGCGAGCGTGGCGCCGGCCACGATCGCGCCGAACACGACCGCACCGACCGTCGAACGGAGGATCCACTGGACGCGGACGATCGACGCCAGTTCGCGCGGGGTGTCGATCACGTCGTCGTCGATCCCGGCGGCGGCCGCCACGGAAGGGGGGTCGCCGTTCGTCGACCCCTGTGGATCATCGTCCGCTACCGGCCCCCGTGTCCCGGGGTCCGCTGTCGGCTCTGGGGCGTCGCCGTCGGCCGGCGTCGACGGCGCGTCGGCGGGCGACGGCTCCTCCTCCGCCACGGGGTCGTCGTTGCGATCGCTCACTGTCCCATCGGTCGGCCAACAACGGCTTAACCGTACCGCCGTGGCGGGGCGTCGGGGACGCGGGAGCCACGCTGCTACTGCAGCGGGACGATGTACGACTCGACGAAGTCGACGAGCTTCGCTTCGAGCTCCGCACGGTCGACGAAGTACCGAAACCGGAGGCTGTAGGCGTCGTCCATCTCGTCGATCGAGGCGCTGCTGAACGCCGGCTCGTACGTCTCTTGGGCGGGCGTTTGCCACTCGGCCTCGGAGAAGACACAGAACGTCCGCGGGTTTCGTCGTCGCACTTCGGGATCGCGGAGCCGGAAGTACTCGGGGACGGCGCCTGCCTCGGCGCCGGCGCCCGTCGTGAGCCCGGCGTCGGTGAACACGAACGCGTTGCCGGCGCTCGCCTTCGCGAACGCGACGGACTGGTCGATCACGGCCATCCCCGGGCCGTCGACGCCGGCGGTCGCCGCCTCCCGCTTCGTCGGGATATCCACGTCGCTGGCGATGAACACCGTCGCCGGCGTCGCCTCGGAGACCGACCGGGCAATCGCCCGGAGCGTCGACCGGCACGTCGTCGGCCGACGGCGCGAGCGGGTCGTCGGGGAGCGGGTACTCCTTTCCGGGCAGGACGTAGGCGGGGTCGAGCAGCCGGTACGGCCCCATCAGGAAGACGAACGCGTCCGACTCATCGGCCCAGGGGACGGAGTCGGCGACGATCTCCCTGACCGGCCACCCGCGGTACGTTTCGAGATCGCCCATTCGTTAGCGACCGATCAGGCGGCGGCCACAAAGCGGTGGTGCTCCCCACCGACTTAACGACGATTAAGTATATCCGTCTCGACGCACAAGCCGCACGTATGAGCGAACGAACGCGGGAGTCGACCGACGAGACGCGCGCACCCGGGTACGAACGGGTCGAGAGGGAGCTTCTCGGCGGGACGCTCGACCTCGACCGCGAGGCGGCGCGGCTCGCGTCGATGGGTGAGCCGACCCGGTTCACGCTGCTGTACCTCATCGCCCAGGCCGAGCGGATCGAGAGCGGCGAGCTCGCGGACGCGCTCGACCGGCGCCAGAACGACCTCTATCACCACCTCAACCGACTCGAAGACGCCGGCCTCGTCGGGAAGTTCCGCGACGGCGACGCCCGCGTCTACGAGCTCTCCCCGCTGGCCGAGACGTTCGTCCCGCAGGTGTTCGACGCGATCAGCGAGCGCGCCGAAGCCGTCTGAGACGCGAGCGCGTCGCGGCCCGCCGTCACTCCGGCGACACTGGCGGCGGGTTCCGGCGGTCGTCTTCGGCTAGTTCGGCGCTAAGGAGACGGGCGACGCCGCGGCGGATTCGCTGGGAGATCGCGGTGTCGGAGACGTCGAACTCCCGAGCGAGGTCCTGCAGCGTCGTGGTCCGCGGGACCGCGAAGTACCCCCCGTCCAGCGCCGCCAGCAGCGTCTCCCGCTGCACGTCGGTGAGGACGTTCCCGTGACTCCCCTCGACCGACCACGCAGCCGTGTGGATCTGTTCGACCGTGAGGGAGACACCGGCGGCCGAGCACTCCCGGTAGCAGTCGGCCAGGCGATCCCGGTTCGGAAATCGGAGCGAAAGTCGCCAGCCATCAGCAGTGCCGACGCCGCGTAACAGGCTGGCCTCGTCGTTGGCAAGCGCCGCCAGCAGCGGGTGGTCAGCCGCCCAGTCGACGCTGACGAGCAGGCCGTCGTCGGACGCGGCCAGCAGCTCGGCGGCTACCACGTCCGGATCGGCCCGGAGTCGCTCGATCCCGTCCTCGGCGTCGAGCCCGGTAATCCAGAGGTACGGCATCACCTGCGAGTCAAGCGGGACGACACGTTCGGCCTCCACGCGGACCCCCGGCTGTGCGCCGAGGATCGTCGCCAACCGAAACTCCGCTGGCGGCAGCGAGACGCTCGCACAGAGACTCATGGCCGGTTCGTCGGGAGCGGCTGCATTAGTTTGGCACTCCCTTCGGCGCACGTGGTCGCATCTAACGCCCCCGCGGATCGACTGGGCCGCGCGACATCATCGCGTGCGCTGGAGCGTGTCGGTTTCGGGACGCTCGGCGGGTTTGATCTGGATGTGCCCCTCCGCGTCGCTGGTCACCGCCGACTCGTCGAGTGCGAACACCTCGAACGGGTCCCAACACCCGGTGAGTCGCGAGCCGTAGCCAGCGAGTAGCTCCGGACACGCGCGGACGAACGCCGTGCCGTCCTCGGTTCGCACGACTTCGCCGACCATCTCACCGTCGGGAGCTAGCACGTCTTTTCCCTCGTCCTCGGCCGTGAACTCGGCTGTGCTCCGTGGAACCATACCACATCTGTTCGGCCCCTCCTGCCGTAGGCACGGGGGTTCGTCATCGAAGGCCCACGTCGGCCCCTCACTCGATATCGCCGGCCCGGCGCTGGAGCGCCGTCTCCATCGCGTCGAGGTGTTCCATCCCCACCACCGCGACGACGCTCCCCTCGGCGCGGGCGCGGTCGAGCAGTTCGCTCATCGCCGCCTCGCGGGCCTCGTCAATCAGGCGTGTGGCTGCTGGCGCCCGAATCGCCCGGAACAGCGCGGCTCGGCGGTCGAGGTACGCCCGTTCGTGGTCGGCCTGCACGGACGCGCTGTCGACGAGCGAGCAGTCGTGGACGATGGGATCGTACACCCGGAGGCGGAGCGAGGTGTAGTCGGCGACGACGCTGGCGAACCGGATCGCGAGTGCGTGGGCGAGCGCCGACCCGAGATCTCGGCCGATTCGCCCCAGGAGGCCGAGCGACGGGCGCTCCCGGAAGAGGCGGCGGGCGAGCTGGCTGAGGTACGGCAGCGTCGGGGCGTCGATCCCGACGGTTCGGCTGTCGGTCGCCTGGATGGCGGCGCTCATCTCCCCGCCGAGCCGCGGCGGCTGCTGGCCATCGGCGGCGTACTGCCGGAACAGCGGCATCGCCAGCGGCGGCAGTTCGACCGCCAGCGTGGCGGGCTCGAACAGATCGAGCACCCGGATCACGCGGGCGACGCTCGCGGGGTGGTCGTGGACGACGCCGACGAGCAGCACCGTGTGGCCCCCGTTGGCACCCGGCAGACACCGCAGATACCGCTGATCGAGCCGTGGATCGTCGGCCGCGGCGAGCTGCTCGGCGACGTGGACACAGTCGAACACGGAGGCTCTCTCTCGTGACCGAGGGATAGTCTCGGGGCTTCGACTGCCAACCCGTTTAGCAGCAGCCTGCCTGTCTCCGTTACTAGGTTCGTAGCGTCTGACATCGAGGATGCGGCCACAGTCGACCCTCCAGTAGGCCGAGTCACATCGGCCGTAGGCTGAACATGTCTGTGTGAGTGAAGATCTACCACGTTCGACGCCCGCGTTCGTAGGCCAGTATTTCGCTAGCTCGTCGAATGGGCTAATACCGCCTCTATGCGGGTTAGAACCACCTATACGGCTGAATTCGGATAAACTATCGAGCCGGTTTTTCTCCACCCGGCGAGACTGTTGCTCCTGTCCGGGCGACCGGACGTGACACCATGACTGAACGACCTACCCGACAGCGGGACCGGAAGACACGACGAGAGCGCAAAGGACGGGAGACACGACGCGGGCGAGAGCGGACCCAGCGGCGCGAACGGGCCCAGCAGGTGGAGTCCAACCCGGGCTCGATGACGCAGCCCACCGAGGGACAGATTCCACCGCAGGAGACCGTGCAGGCGTCCCAGCAGCCGCCGGCGAAGCAACAGAGTCGGCAGCAGCCGACCGTGCAGCCCCAGGCCGGACAGCTTCCGGCCGGCCAGCAGTTCGGTGTTGGGACAGCGGCTCAACAGCTCCCAGCGCAGCAGCAACAGCCGATCGGCCAGCAGCAGGCCGCTCAACAGCCGCCACAGCAGGCCACCCAACAGCTTCCACAGGCGGTCACCACGCAGGCGCCACAGCAGGGCGGACAGCAGGCGATCCAACAGCCTGCAGGCGGGTACGCGGCCCAGCCACCGCTGGCCATCGGCGTCCCCGCGCAGGCGGGTGCCGCTGGCGCCTCCCCGACGCAGGCCGCCGGCGGGCAGCACGCCGGCCAGGCCGGCACGTTCCAGGGTGCGCCAGCGCAGTTGGCGAGCCAGCCCTCGGAGATCTACCCCGAGGAGTTCGTCGACCACCTCTCCGAGGAGGCCCGAAACTGCCTCGACGACTGTATCGACGTGAGTCAGGTGGCGGCCTGGTGCTCCGACCAGTGTATGGAGGAAGGCGCCCAAATGGCCCAGTGTAGCCGCCTCTGCAACGAGGCGTCGACTCTCGGCTCGGTCACGGCGGAGTTCATCGCCCGCGACTCGATGAACCTCCCCGCGATCGTCGACGCCTACGTCGAGACCGCCGAGCGTGCGCGAGACGAACTGACAAACTTCGACTCGCCGCACACCAACGAGGCGGAGATGGTGCTCGAACGCTCCATTAACTCCAGTCTCGACATGCTGGAGACACGCTAACCAGGCCGCGAGAGCTGCGGCCGCTCACGAGCGAGCCGTACCGCGGATAACCAGCTCCTTCCGGCCGCGTAACGCCGGCCTTCGGCGTGAACGGTCGGGCGGGTTTATACCGGCTTGGGCGTACTGGCGGTGTGATGTCCCGAGAGGATTCAGACGTCGACAGCAGCGTCAACACCGACGACGTGCCCGACACAGAGTACCGCACCGACGCCCGTGCCGGCGCCGAGCCAGCCGGTGAGCCGCCGTCGGAGCTGGCAGCGCGGCTCTCCTCGACCGTCCCCTCACGACGATCGTACGGCGCAGAGCGGATCGAAGGCACCGATAGCGGGCTGCTCACGCCACGTGAGCGACAGTACCTCCGCCACGCCCACCGGCTGGACGACGACGACCGCGACGCCGTCGAAGACGTCGTCGCCGACCGGGTGACCGAGTTCGTCGACACGGAGTGGCCCGTGATCCAGGAGACCTGCCCCGAGGCCGTGGCGGCGCTTCGCGAGGAGATCTGTGTGGACGAGGACTGAGCACGCTACTGGGACCCGCGCAGTGCCGTCGCGGTTTTTCGCCAGCGTCGGATCAGTTCAACACCCAGAACTCGTAGTTGAGGTAGGCCGCGAAGCTGACCCAGAGGAAATACGGCACCAGAAGCGCCGCCGCGCGTCGGTCGACGCGGGCGAAGGCGAGGATCGTTGCCACGATCAGCGCCCAGAGCAGGGCGATCACTGCGAGCCCCAGCGCTACGTTCTGGGCGCCGAAGAAGGCCGCGGACCACGCGAGATTGAACACGAACTGCGCGACGAACACGCCGATGGCAACCCGGGCCCCACGCGGTGCGCTGTCGACGCGGCGCCACACCAGCCAGACGGCGACGCCCATCAGGGCGAACAGCGTCGTCCAGACTGGGGCGAACACCCAGTTCGGCGGCGCCAGCGCCGGCTGCTGGAGCGTCTCGTACCAGCTCGCGAGCCCCTGGGCCGTGAACACGGCGCCCGAGGCTCCGACGACCTCGACCAGGAGCACCGACACCACGAGCGAGGACACCGGCCGATCCTGCGGGAGGTCACGGAGGCGAGACCGAACGGTCATGCCGGCTATTCGGTCGCGGGGGGCAAATACGTACGCCCGGCGTGTCAGGTTTAGCCGGCGCGTTACTTTGCGGCCGGCCCGACCGGAACGGTCCATGCAGACCGTCGTACTCGCTGCCGGCAAAGGGAGCCGCATGGGCGTCCTGACCGACGAGACACCGAAACCGTGCCTGCCGGTCGCCGGCCGGCCGCTGGTGAGTCACACCCTCGACGCCGCGGCGGCGGCCGGCGCCTCACGGTTCCTCGTGGTCGTCGGCTACGGCGCCGAGCAGGTGCGCGACGCGCTGGGCGACAGCCACGACGGAATCCCGATCGAGTACTGTGCGCAGCCGACCCAGCGCGGGACCGCCGACGCGGTGTTGCGGGCCCGATCGCGACTCACGGACGCGCCGTTCGTCGTCCTCAACGGCGACGCGCTGTACGATGCGGCCTCCCTCGCGAGCGTGTACGACCACGTTCCCTCAGTCGGCGCCGCGGTCGTCGACGAGCCTGAACAGTACGGCGTCCTGTCGCTGGCTGATGGTGAGGACAGCGGTGTGAGTGAGGGACGGGTGGTCTCCGGCGACGGCGGCGTCGCCGGACGGGTGGTGGGAGTGACCGAGAAGCCCGACGAGCCCAGCAGTAATCTCGTCAACGCCGGCGCGTACGGATTCCCGGCTCACGCGCTGGACGCCCTCGAGGACGTGTCCGAGAGCGATCGCGGGGAGTTCGAACTCACCGACCTGCTCGCCGACCTCTGTGGGACCGACTACGTCGAAGCCGTGGCGTTCGCCCGCTGGATCGACGTGGGACGGCCGTGGGAGCTGCTGGCTGCCAACGAGTGGAAGCTGGGCGAGGTCGACCGACGCATCGACGGCGACGTGGCGGCAGGCGCTACGCTTGAGGGCGCCGTCGTCGTCGAGACGGGCGCCACCGTGCGTGACGGCGTGACTATCGAGGGCCCGGCCGTTATCCAGTCGGGCGCGACCGTCGGGCCGAACGCGTACGTCCGTGGGGCGACGCTACTCGGCCCGGACGTGCACGTCGGCCACGCGGTGGAGATCAAAAACAGCGTACTTAGGCGTGGGACCAACGTGGCCCACCTCTCCTACGTCGGGGACAGTATCCTCGGCCAGGAGGTGAACTTCGGTGCCGGAACGGTCGTCGCGAACCTTCGCCACGACGGCGCGCCGGTCGACCTGACGGTTGCCGGCGAGCGGCACTCGACGGGCCGACGAAAGTTCGGCGTCGTCGTCGGCCACGGGACGAAAACCGGGATCGACACCAGCATTAATGCGGGAGTGACGCTCGCTCCCGACAGTCGGACGACTGTCAGCGAGGCCGTCACCCGCGACCGCTAGCGGCCTACAGTTTCTCTGCGACTTCGACGTGGGCCGTGCCGTCGGCGACGACCGTCACGCGATAGCCGGCGTAGTCGAACCCGACGGTCAACCCGGTCTCCGGCGCGTTCTCGATAAGCCTCGTTAGCGCGTCCGGATCGATCGCTTCGTACAGGCGAGTGTCCAGGGCCGTCGGTTCGACGCCTTCCCGTTCGGCGACGGCTGTAACGATTCGGGTCGTTACGTCGCCGTCTGCCCCGACCTCGTTCGATCCCCTTCCAACCATGCTCCTCTGACTCGTCATCGTCCGGTTTTTGATAGAGCGCGAGAAAAGCGTTGCGACACTTACCATACGTTCACCGTTTTTCTGTTGTTTCTATTGACGTGTCATCGCCGAAAATGAGCCGCCGAAGGCGCCGGGTCACCACATCAAACCACCAGCCTGCGCGTCGAAGGTCTATGGTGACAATTAACAAGTTACAACGCTATTACTTGTCAATATGAGTCGCATTACTATACTCTCTCCTGTCTTGGATACGAGCCATGACGGGGATCAGTGAGGCCGACATGAACCGCATCAACGAGTTCATCAAACGCAACAAGTTCGAACGCAGTCCTGATCTGCTCTGTCCGGATGAGGACGAATCACCCGATGACGCCGGGGACGGGATCGGGGAACGACTCGTGCCAACGGGTGACAAAGACGAGTAGGCCCAACACAATCCAGTAGCACACTGCTATTCTCGGCTGGCTGACAAACCGGCGGTCGCATCGCTCGCGTGCCATCGTTGTGGGCTGTGGTGGCGTCGACGCCCCGGCCAGCGGTTCCTGCGCCATCGGCTGTTGTACAATCATAACAATACCGGCGGGTCCGCAGGCAGTGAGTATGGTTGTCAGCGTCCACGAGCTCACCGGCTTCCAGCGCGATCTCCTCTACGTGATCGCCGGCTCCGATCACCCAACCGGGCAGATCGTCGGCCAGGAACTCGAACGGAGCACGGGTCGGGAGATCACTCACGGCCGGCTCTACCCGAACCTCGACGCGCTCGTGGAGGCAGGGCTCGTCGAGAAGGGGGCCACAGACCGGCGAAGTAACTTCTACGAACTTACCGACGACGGCGAGGAGGCACTCCAGCTACGGCGCCGCTGGGAGAACGAACTGTACGGCAAACTGGTGACGACCCACGGGTGAGCGTCAGGCGCCCACGTCGTCGACGAGGTCGGGGCGGGTGAGGCGTTCGACGAACAGTGCAACGACGGCCGCGATCAGGAGCACAACGAGCCCGAGTAGCTTCTTGCGCATGCCTCTGGCTTCCCGCGGGACTCGTATCGTTACCCGCTGGTTTCCGCCTACTCCTTGGCCAGCCCTTTCGACTGGATAAGCTCCCACGTCTCCGATCCCTCGGTGGTAATGCCGTACACCCGCCCCTTGCGTCGGTCTTCCGGGACGAGCAGTTCGACGAGCCCCTGCTCTCGCAGCGACTTCAGCGCGCGGGAGACGTGTGTCGAGGCGATATCCACGTCCGCGGAGATCTGGGTCGGCGTCGCCGGACTTTCGGCGAGCCGGCCGAGCACCAGTGTCCGGTGTCGGGAGCTGATGACGTGGCCGACGACGTCCCAGTCGGGCGTCATCGGTGCGCCCCCGCTTCTCGGCGCCTACCCTGTGCAGTACGGTCGCTTCGGTGGTGACGGACGATCATCGCCATTGCTCCATCAGGTAATGTGCACCAGCCACGACGACGAGCGTAGCGAACAGGGTGACGTTCAACGCGGTCACCGAGAGCCACGCGAAGGCGTCGGGAAACAGGAACACCCCGGCGTACATGCCGAGCGCGACGGCGGCGACCCCGGCGTAGATCGCCTCCCAAGGGATCCCGTTCCCGGTGTCGTCGGCCTGTTCTGGCAGGTAGCTGTCCAACTCCGACACGGTCGACCTGAGCCTGACCTGTCCGCTGTCTTTGTCGTAGTCCACGAGCCCCGCCTCGTCGAGTTTGGGGATGTGGATCTGATACAGCGAGACGTAGACGCGTTTGATCTGTTTGTCGGTCAGTTCGTCGACCTCGATCCCGTTCTCCCACGCAGCCACGGATTCCGAGAGATCGTTCACCGAGACTGGCCCCTCGGCGCGGCGGAGTTTCGAGATCACGAATCGCCGACGCTTGTTACTCAACAGGTCGTAAACCGTGTCCTGCGTCAGCTCGTTCGATTCCTTCGTGGACATTGTGTGGGGCGGGTGTGGGTTCGGGATCCGGCCGGCGTCGTCACTCGACTGTGACGCTCTTCGCGAGGTTCCGCGGTTTGTCGATCGACCGGCCGAGCAGGTCCGCAACCCGGTAGGAGACGAGCTGCAGCTGGACGTTCGCGAGCAGTCCAGCCGCGACGGGATGGGTTTCCGGGATCGACAGGAACTCGTCGGCCGCTTCCGCGATCTCGTGATCGGTTTCGGCCGCGATCGCGACCACTGGGGCGCCACGGCTCCGGACCTCCTCGACGTTCTTCAGGGTTTTCTCGTCGTGGCGGCCGTTGAACACGGCGAACACCGTCGTATCGGAGGTCACGAGCGCGAGCGGTCCGTGTTTGAGTTCGCCGGCGGCGAACCCCTCCGCGTGCTCGTAGGTGATCTCCTTGAACTTCAGTGCGCTCTCCAGCGCGACCGGGTAGCCGACGCCCCGGCCGATGAAGAACTGCTCGTCGCGGTTGATGAACTGCGTCGCCAGCGCCTCCGCCGACGACTGGTTTAGGGTCTGCTCGACGTGCCCGGGCAGCTCCGTCAGCGCCGTGAGCAGCGCCTCCCGGTCGGGATCGACCGCCCCCGTCACGTCTTCGGCTATTCGCTCCGCGAGAAGCGCCAGCACCGCCACTTGTGAGGAGAACGTCTTCGTCGCAGCCACGCCGATCTCCGGGCCGGCGCGGATGAACAGTGCGTCGTCACAGACCCGCGCGGCCGTCGAGCCGATGACGTTTGTCACCGCCAGCGTGCGCGCGCCGCGATCGGCGGCGATCCGGATCGAGGAGAGCGTGTCGGCGGTCTCCCCGCTCTGGGTGACGGCGATCACGAGCGTGTCGTCGGTGACTGGCGCTGGCGTCGTCGTGTACTCGCCCGCGCTGAACACCTGTGCCGGGATGCCGCGATCAGCCAGTATCTGCTGGGCGTACAGCGCCGCGTGGTAGGACGTTCCGCAGGCGAGCAGATGGACGACGCTGACGTCCTCGAACGTCCCCGGCGGGAACTCCTCGAGATGAACGTCCTTGTCGTCGGTGATGCGACCCTTGATCGCGCGGTCGAGCGCCGCCGGCTGCTCGTTGATCTCCTTCAGCATGTAGTGGTCGAACCCACCGCGCTGTGCGTCCTCGGGCTGCCAATCGACGGTCTGGACGGGGCGATCGACCGGGTTTCCGTCCAGGTCGGTGACATCGTGGTGATCAGCTGCGAGTCGAACCACGTCGCCGTCTTCGAGGAAGGCGACGCGGTCCGTGTGTTCGAGGAACGACGGCACGTCGCTGGCGAGGAATCGCCGGTCCTCGCCGACGCCGACCACCAGCGGGGAGCCGTCACGGGCGGCGAACACGTCGTCCTCGCCCTCGACGACCATCGCGACGGCGAACCGGCCGTCGAGCCGGCCGATCGCCCGCCGGAACGCGTCTTCGGTCGACAGTCCCTGTTCGCGGTACATCTCGACGAGGTGCGGGACGACCTCGGTGTCGGTCTCGCTGGTAAACGTGTGGCCACGCTCGATCAGCTCGCCGCGCAGCGCCGTGTAGTTCTCGACGATGCCGTTGTGGACGACCGAGACCTCGCCACTGCAGTCCGTGTGCGGATGCGCGTTCGCGTCCGTCGGGGCGCCGTGGGTGCTCCACCGGGTGTGGCCGATGCCGACGGCGCCCGAGGGGCGGACGCCCTGCAGCGCGTCGGCGAGCGCGTCGATCTCGCCTTCGCGTTTGACGACGGTGACGTGCTCACCGTCCCGCACGGCGACGCCGCTGGAGTCGTAGCCGCGGTACTCTAGGTTCCGCAGTCCCTCGACCAGCGTGTCGAGCACGTCGTTCTCCGCCGGCGCGGCGCAGGCGGTTATTCCACACATGGGTTCCCTCCGTCGACGCCAGCGCGTCGGGGCAGCCCACGATGCGATCCTGACGCGGTCGAGGGGTGGATGGGCGCACGGTTCCGAGCGGTCGGTAGGTTCGATCTGTGTCGGGTCATCGTTGGCGTGGCCCGTCTCGCAGGCAACGTGCGGAAGATACACCGTCTATGAATTGTTATTCGGCGCTTGCAGCCCCTCATTCGACATTATGCGGCACTTTCCCGGTACGCCGCCGTCGACGGGCTCGGCACCGGTCGCCGTGACCGGCGGACTACCCCAACACGACTGGGTATGATGCGGTTTCGGCGGGGTATGTGATGGATAACTAACTGTGCACGTCAGGACTGAAATAAACGGACAGCTCGTGGCGTCACACTGCGAGCGACTCCGGAACCCCATCTATGATCCCCAAAGGAGCTGCTCAGGTCGGTCGGTACAGCGAAAGAATAATGTTACTCTGTACCAAGGACGAGAGTAATGGTCGCTGACAATAAGGGTGAGGCCGTCGCGGGCTCCACGACCGCGGAGACGGCACCGGGCATCGACGACGTGGCCGACGGGGAGTCGGTAGGTTCGGGCGAACAGCAGGAGGTGGAGGAGGTTGACGACGAGCCACTCTCGCTCGACGTGATCTTCGAGATCCTCCGCAACCGGCGGCGACAGTTAGTCCTCGAGTTCCTGCGTGACCGGGAGGACTCAGTCACCATCGGCGAGCTCGCGGAACACATCGCCGCCATCGAGAACGAGACGACGGTCCGACAGCTGAACGCCCATCAGCGGAAACGGGTGTACATCGGGCTCTACCAGTGCCATCTCCCGAAGATGGACGACGTCGAGGTGATCGACTTCAATCAGTCCCGTGGGCGCATCGCGGCCGGATCGAAGATCGACCCGCTGTACGACTACCTCGACGTGGCGAACGGCGAGCACGACGACGACGACGAGGCGCCGTTCGAACCGAAACACGGTGCTGGCTTCGCCGCGATCACTGCCGCCTTCTTCGCCGCGCAACTGACCGGTGCCTACCTGCTCGCGAGCGTGTTCGTCGTCCTCCTCCTCGTCGGCACGGCGGCGGTCGTGGCTGGCGATTTCTGACCTACCCTCTCCCTTTTAGCGGCCTCCCCGACGACAGCCACGAGCGGTTAGCTCGTGGGCTGTCGCTCGATGCTCCCGGTATCGATCGCCTCGGTGACCAGCTTCTCGGCCGTCTGAAGCAGCGTCTCCATCCGATCGCGGTCGCGGGCCTCGGCGGTGATCCGGACGAGCGGTTCGGTCCCGCTCGCCCGAACGAGGAACCAGCCTTCGTCCACGTCGACCCGCGCGCCGTCGACGGTCGTGATCCGGTCGTCGCCGTCGGGCATCGCCTCGATGATCTGTTCGACGATCGCCTCGTTCCGATCTGTTTCGACGGTCCGCCGGCTGATCGGCACCGTGTGAACGTCCGCGACGAGCGCGTCGAGGGAGCCGTCGGTCGCGACCATCGCCGCGAGTTTCGCGGCCGCAAGCGGCCCGTCCGGCGCGAGGGTCTCCTCGGGCCAGATCCACGCGCCGCTTGGCTCGCCGCCGAAGA
>Ga0207754_100075_pt1 | contig 90207 bp, 66 predicted proteins | sample A23E1SouthBayCA_FD_187728 | JGI IMG/M metagenome (GOLD analysis project Ga0207754, IMG submission 187728) | Aerobic enrichment media microbial communities from Eden Landing Ponds, California, USA - A23 E1 (SPAdes) | ecosystem: Environmental > Aquatic > Marine > Unclassified | place: Emeryville...
GGCCCCCCCCGATACGAGTCGTCGAGACGCTGCAACCGGAGGTCGTCTCTGAGGAGGACACCCTGCTGCTCGACGTCGGTCAGAACATGACCGGCTGGCTCGAACTGACGATCGACGACCCCGACGCTGGCGACCAGTTTCGTGTGGAACACGCGGAGGCGGTCGACGAGGATGGCGAGGTCCTGACCGTCGATCTGATGGAAGCAGACGCGACGGACACCTACGTCGCACGCGGCGACGGGGTCGAGACCTACGAACCGCGTTTCACCTACCACGGCTTCCGCTACGCACAGATCAGCGGACCGATCGACCTGATCGACGGCGTGACCGCCAAGGTCGTCCACACGGACTTCGATCGACGGGGGTCGTTCGACTGCTCGAGCGAGGACCTCACACAGGTCCAGCACAACGCCGAGTGGGGGCTCCGGAGCAACGCCCACAGCGTCCCGACCGACAACCCGCAACGCTCCGAGCGGATGGGCTGGACCGGGGACGCCCAGATCGCACAGAGCGCGCTGTTGCACAACTTCGACGGGCTCAGGTTCCACGAAAAGTGGATCGACGACCACGCGGACGAACAGGCACGGAACGAGGAGCACGGCTACGTCAGTGACACGATCCCTGACGGCTTCGGGGGTGCACCGGCGGACCCGACGTGGTCGGTGACGCAGGTCGTCATCCCGTGGTTCGTCTACCAGCAGTACGGCGACACGACGATCCTGGAGCGACACTACGAGGAGATGCGAGCCTACGTCGAATTCTGGCACAGTGAAACCGACGATGGGATCCTCGGCGGAAAGCACACCAAGTACGGGGACTGGCTTGAGTTCGAGTCGGACGAGAACACGCTGGCGGCGCTCGGTGACGTCAGCCGTGGCACGGCGTTCGCACTGTACAACACCGCCTACCACTACTGGACGGTCGATCGGCTCGCCAGTATCGCCGACGCGCTGGGCAAAGATGCTGACACGGCACGCTACGAAGGAATGTCGGCGGAGGTCGCGAGCGCGTTCAACGAGCGGTTCTTCGACGCCGACGCCGCCCGTTACGAACCGTGGACCCAGACCGCCCAGGCCCTCCCGCTGTACTTCGGAATCGTTCCAGAAGGCGAGGCCGAACCAGTCGCCGACAACCTGGCGCAGAAAGTCCGGTCGGAGGACGGCGGGAACCTCAAGACCGGCTTCCTCGGGACACGCCCGTTGATCAACGCCCTGGCCGAACACGAGCACACTGAGGTCGCCTACGAGGTCGTCAGTCAGCCCGAACGGCCCGGCTGGGTGTACATGGTTCGGCAGGGGGCGACGACGATGTGGGAGCGCTGGGACTCTGACGACCGCGTCGGTTCGGGGATGAACTCGTTCAACCACTCCCCGTTCACGCTGGTCTCGGAGTGGTTCTATCGCGTCCTCGCCGGCCTGCGAGTGTCGGGGAGCGACATCGAGATCGCTCCCCAGACGGTCGAAGATCTCGACTGGGCAGTGGGCCGGATCGACCTCCCGGCGGGGGAACTTCGGTGTCGCTGGGACCGTACGGACGACGGGATCAACGTCGATGTCGGCGTCCCGTGGAACACGACTGCAACAGTCCGTCTCCCCGCCGGCGATGGTTCGATCACCGAATCTGACGAGACGGTCTGGGCCGATGGTTCCGAGTCGTCACTGCCCAGCGGAATCAAGTCGGTGACGGCCGCCGACGGCGATGTCACGCTCCGTGTCACGTCCGGGTCGTACGAGTTCGACGTGCAGCAGTGACTGACAGACGGGCCGCAGGTCCGTATCGTCATCCCGCGATTCGTCCAAACAGTTAATGATTCGACCCGCTTGTCTCCTTGTATGGAGCACCGATACGAGCGACTGTCGCCAGACGAAACGGCGAGAGTGACAGCCGAATCGTCAGTCGCGTACCTGCCGCTGGGAGCCCTAGAGTGGCACGGGTGGCACTTGCCGACCGGACTGGACGGGATCAAGTCCCGGGAACTGTGTCTCCGCATGGCCGAGGAAACGGGCGGCGTCGTGCTCCCGCCACTGTGGTTCGGAACCGGCGGAGAGCACTACGACTACGAAACGTCGCTGATGGTCGACGCTGACCTCCTGGAATCGCTGGTCCGCTCACGCTTGACCCGGCTCTGTGAACTCGGCTACTCGGTGGTCGTCGCGCTCACCGGTCACTACGCGGGCGAACAAGTTGAGGTGCTTGAGACAGTCGCCGAGTCGGTCGAAGCCGACTACGACACCTCGATCATCGCGATCCCGGAGCACGAAGCCTACCCCGAAGAGGAGCGGATCGACCACGCCGGAAAGTGGGAGACGAGCATTCTCATGGAGCTCCGTCCCGACCTCGTCGACATGAATGCGCTCGAAGAGCATCCAGACGATCCACTGAAGGGCGTCTTCTTCAGCGACCCGCGTGACGCGAGTCGCGAGGCCGGCGCGGAAACTGTCTCAGTCATCGTCCAGACCGTTGCCGAGTGGGTCGAGGCGTCGCTTGAGGGTGCAGCGGGACGATAGGGGAGACTGTCCGCCGTCGACGGGGAGCACGGCGCGTATCGTCGCCGAACATGCGACCAGCGACGCGGTAAGTCACCACGATACACGTGGCAGCGCATCGCGACTGTCTCGCGGACCAGTATCGGACCGGCCCCACAGGCACGCGAAACAGCAAAGCATATGGACTGGTGTCGAAACTAATAGGACGAAATGCCAGTAGCCTGGCTAAACTCGATCAGCGCCGGTGATATCGACACCGTGGGGGGCAAAGGTGCTTCTCTCGGAGAACTGACCGGAGCGGGTCTGCCCGTCCCACCCGGATTCGTCGTCACGGCAGGCACGTACCGAACGTTCATCGAGGAAACCGGGATCGCCGACGAGTTGTTCGACGCGGTCGACGTAGACGTGGCCGACAGCACGGCGCTGGCCGAAGCCGAACAACGGGCTCGAAAGCTGATCCTCGAAACCGAGTGGCCCGAAGATCAGAGGGAGGACGTCCTAGCTGCCTACGACGATCTGAACGGTGACCCGGTGGTGGCAGTTCGATCCTCGGCGACCGCCGAGGACCTCCCCGACGCGTCCTTCGCCGGCCAGCAGGAGACGTTCCTCAACGTCACCCGCAAGAATCTGCTGGATCGGATCAAGCGCTGCTGGGCTTCACTGTTCACCCAGCGGGCGATCTACTACCGGCGGGAACAGGGCTTTGCCCACGACGAAGTGAACATCGCCGTCGTCGTCCAGCGCATGGTCGATGCCGAGAAGAGCGGTGTCATGTTCACCAGTCATCCCTCCACCGGGGCGCCGCAGTTGATCGTCGAAGCCGCGTGGGGCCTTGGCGAGGCAGTCGTTTCGGGCTCTGTCACCCCCGATAACTACGTCTTCGACCGGACCGAGGACGTGCTCGACGACGTGACGGTCGCGACCAAGAAGACGATGTGTGTCAGAGACGAGGAAACTGGCGAGACTGTCGAGCGCGAGGTGCCAGACCAGCGGCAGGACCAGCGCGTTCTCTCGGACGACGAGATCAGGGCCCTCCGTGATCTCGGTGAGCGCGTCGAGGAGCACTACGGGCAGCCACAGGACGTCGAGTGGGCGATCGTCGACGGTGACATCTACATGCTCCAGTCCCGCCCAGTGACGACTATCGACGGGGATACCGCCGATCGAGCAACCGGCGACGACCCCGAAGATGGGTCCGACGACGTGCTCGTCAGTGGCCTCGGATCGGCACCCGGGACGGCCAGCGGGACGGTGCGTGTCGTCGGCAAACTCGACCAACTCGACAAGGTTGGCGAGGGCGACGTCATCGTCACCGAGATGACGACACCGGATATGGTCCCGGCGATGAAGCGAGCCGTCGGTATCGTCACCGACGAAGGCGGCATGACGAGCCATGCCGCGATCATCTCCCGGGAACTCGGGGTGCCTGCCGTCGTCGGCACCGACAGCGCGACGACGACGCTGGCCGACGACCAGCGGATCACGCTCGACGGCGATCGGGGAATCGTTGCGGACGGCCCGGACGCGATCGAATCCGAAGCGTCCACCTCGGAGGCCGGCGGTCCCGAGCGGCCGACAGCGGCCGGAGGATCGGCCGGAAAGCCGATGACTGCGACCGAAGTGAAGGTCAACGTCTCCATCCCGGAGGCCGCCGAGCGGGCGGCCGAGACGGGGGCCGACGGCGTGGGGCTCCTGCGGACCGAGCACATGATCCTCTCGCTGGGCAAGACGCCGGAGCAGTACGTCACCGACCACGGCAGCGACGCATACGTTGCGAAACTCGTGGACGGCATCCGCACCGTCGCCGACGCGTTCTACCCGCGCCCCGTTCGAACGCGGACGCTCGACGCGCCGACCGACGAGTACCGTCAGCTTGAGGGTGGGGGCGAGGAACCGAGCGAACACAACCCGATGCTGGGGTATCGCGGGATCCGGCGGAGTCTCGACGCGCCGGAGCAGTTCCGACTTGAGCTGCAGGCGTTCCGGAAACTGTACGAACTGGGGTACGACAACGTCGAGATCATGTTCCCGCTGGTCAACGATTCGGAGGACGTACTGGCGCTGAAATCGGCGATGGCGGACGCGGGCGTTGACCCAGCAAAACGCCGCTGGGGCGTCATGATCGAGACGCCTGCGAGCGCGCTCTCGGTCGAGTCGATCTGCGAGACGGGCGTGGACTTCGTCTCGTTCGGCACGAACGATCTCACCCAGTACACGCTCGCGGTCGACCGCAACAACGAGCGCGTGAGCGACCGGTACGACGAACTCCACCCCGCGGTGTTGACGCTGCTACGCGACACGATCGAGACCTGCCGCGAGGCGGACGTGGCGACGAGCATCTGCGGGCAGGCGGCCTCGAAACCCGAGATGGTCCGCGAACTGATCGAGGCCGGGATCACGTCTGTCAGTCCCAACGTCGACGCTGTCCGGGACGTCCAACAGGAAGCCAAGCGCGTCGAACAGAAGCTCCTGCTCGAAACCGTCCGGTGAAGGTGTCGGTCGTCAGTATCCGAGAACGCTGCACTCGACACCAGTCAGCGTTTCCCGAAAACGAAGTGGGGGGAGTGGGGGTGAGGGGGCACATTGAGTTGGACCATGACAGTCTATCGATCGAAGTAGTGCCACTACTTCGTGTGGCCCCTGCACTCTCATCTCCGGAGCCCTAATATATAAAACTTTCAATAATAGGGATGTGGCAGCGATGAACACGGTTCCGTTTTGCGACGGTGGCCTCCCGCGAGGACATCCGGTCGGTCTGTATCGGAAGTACAGACCCGCAAACTACATGCCGCCGGCCTCGCAATGTAGAGCTATGTCCGCAACGCCGATAGACACGCTTTTGTCGGCGCTCGAACCCCTGGACGTTCCCTGTGAACGTACCACTCGGTCCGAGTTCGCCGAGACGGTCGCCGACCACCTTCGGGAGCCAGCGGTCGGTGTTCCGCTGGAATCACTGGACGTGTCGCTGGCCGAGACCGATGTCACCGTCGACCCAACACCGGCCACACTAAAGACAGCTGCGACCGGCGTCACACCGGCTTCGTTCGCCATCGCCGACTACGGCTCGGTCGTCGTCCCAAATACTGCCAATGGCTCCGAACTCGTGAGTCTCTTCGTCGATCGTCACGTCGCTGTCGTCGACGAGGGTGACGTGGTGCCGAACATGGAGGTCGCTTTCGACCGATTCGGTGAAGAGTTCCGCGAGCGAGCCAGCAGCGGGGTCATCGCGACGGGCCCGAGTGCGACCGCCGATATGGGCGAGCTCGTCCGTGGCGCACACGGTCCAAGCGAGGTTCACCTCGTCGTGCTGGAGGACGACGATGAGTGACGCCGACGAGCTCCGGGGCCTGATGGCGACCGAAGGAGCGGCCATCAGCCAGAACACGAAAGGATTCAATCAGGGGCGGTACGACTCGACAGCCAAACTGAGCGACTACGAGGGGCTGAAAGACGAGGCGCGAGCGATCAAGGAAGACGCAATCGAGCGACTGCCGGAGCTGATCGACCAGCTCCGAGAGAGCGTCGAGGACAACGGTGGCACGCTGTACATCGCCGACGACGCCGAAGACGCCAACGACTACGTCCGCTCCGTCGTCGACGACCGCGAGGCCGAACGAGTGGTCAAGAGCAAGTCCATGACTAGTGAGGAGATCGAAGTCAACGAGGCGCTCGAAGCCGACGGCGTCGAGGTGATCGAGACGGATCTCGGTGAGTGGGTCCTGCAGGTCGCGGACGAAGCCCCCTCACACATCGTCGCGCCGGCGATCCACAAGTCCCGCGCGGCCATTGCGGACCTGTTCAACGAGCGCTTCGACCCCGACGAACCTCTTGAAACGGCCGAAGAACTGACCACCTTTGCCCGGGATCATCTGGGGGAACTGATCGAAGACGCGGAAGTCGGGATGACCGGTGCGAACTTCGTCACTGCCGACACCGGAACGATGGCGCTCGTAACCAGCGAGGGCAACGCCCGCAAGACCGTTGCCGCGACGGACACACAGATCACTGTCGCCGGTGTCGAGAAGGTGGTCCCGAGCGTTGAAGATCTCCAGCCGTTCGTCGAGTTGATCGGCCGCTCGGGAACGGGGCAGGATATCACGTCCTACCTCTCGCTGTTCACGCCGCCGGTCGGGACGCCGACAGTTGACTTCGAGGACGACGAGACGCCGCTTTCCGAGCTCTCGGCCGATCGGGACTTCCACCTCGTACTGATCGACAACGGGCGGTTGGCAATGCGGGAGGACGACGATCTCCGCGAGACACTGTACTGCATCCGCTGCTCGGCCTGTTCGAACAGCTGTGCGAACTTCCAGCAGGTGGGGGGTCACGCCTTTGGCGGCGAGACCTACTCCGGTGGTATCGCTACAGGGTGGGAGGCTGGCATCGAGGGGCTAGACACGGCCGCCGAGTTCAACGACCTCTGTACCGGCTGTTCCCGCTGTGTCGACGCCTGTCCGGTCGGCATCGATATCCCGTGGATCAACACTGTCGTCCGAGACCGGATCAACGGCGAGAAGGAGGGAGAGTTCGATTTCCTCGTGGACGGCCTCACACCCGACGAAGAAGAGACCTCGCCGTCGCTCCAGAAACGCTTCTTCGGCAACTTCGAGACCGTCGCCGCGGTCGGGTCGACGTTGGCACCACTCTCGAACTGGCTGGCCGACACGGCTCCCAGTCGGATGGCGATGCAGCGTATCCTCGGGATCGATCCACGACGGGAACTTCCCCGGTTCCAGCGCGAGACGCTCGTCGAGTGGTTCGCGGACCGGGACACTACCGTCAAGAACCAGCGGCGACGCGCCGTCCTCTACCCTGACCTGTACACCAACCACGTTCAAGTCGAACGCGGCAAAGCCGCTGTCCGGGTACTCGAAGCACTTGGTGTCGACGTGGTCGTCCCGGAGACTGCCTCCAGCGGTCGCGCGCCGCTGTCCCAGGGCATGATCTCGACGGCACGGGATCATGCCGAGCGCGTGACTGACACACTCTTGCCACACGTCGACGACAGACGGGACGTCGTCGTGATCGAACCGAGCGACCTGGCGATGTTTCACCGCGAGTACGAACGTCTCCTCTCAGGGGACGCTTTCGAACCGTTGGCCGCCAACAGCTACGAACTATTGGAGTACGTCTACGGCCTGCTGGACAACGGCGCGGATCTCGACACGCTGGCCGACGGCGACGGTGAACGTGTCGCCTATCACAGTCACTGCCAGCAACGGACGCTCGGCCTCGAAGCCCACACCGTCGACATCCTCGAACGCACTGGCTTCGACGTACGGACGTCCGACGTGGAGTGTTGTGGGATGGCCGGCAGTTTCGGCTACAAGGAACAGTACTACGACGTCAGCATGGCCGTCGGGAGCGACCTCGAAGCACAGTTCACCGACGACGACGCCCACGACCGTACCGTCGTTGCCAGCGGGACTTCGTGTCTCGACCAACTCGATGATCTGCTTGAGCGGCGTTCACGCCATCCAGTCCAGTTACTCGCCCGAAATATGGAATCATAGTGTGAAAAAGAGATTTACGAAAATATAGCTCCGAAAAACAATCAAGAAAACGAAAGTTTGGACAAAGATATTGAGAAGCATATAGATAACCAACTATATGGGTTGGAAGTGAGAAATCTAGACACGAATTGCTCGAAGAAACTACCGAATATCTCCAAGGTCGCATAGCAGATGATCAGACGCAGTCTCGACAGACTGCATGTTCTCTTTGTCGACGTATCGCCGTGGCAACCAACGACGGATCGTCATCAGCGGTTCCTGCATGTCACCTCATCGAGACGGGCTGTTTCGGGGCTTGACTGCAAAGATGTTCACACCGGGTTCCCGAGTACTACCGACATTCAATTATAACCTCGCTGCCACGGACGCACGGGCAAGGGAGGTACTCGCGATCGACTTCGAGCCCTCGGTCGCGTTTCGCATACTTGTTTGATGTCGACGACGATCGTGACGACAGTTCGGTTGATTCGCTGGTCCGGCAGTGTGGTGATCGGGTCTTCAGTCCCAACCTCTGCACTGAATGTGGATTCAACATTGCCCTCTTAAGGCCCGTGATGAATCGCCAGACGTAGGGTAACCGAAACGCGCAACAGCGTCTACGAGGAGCTGTTTCGTTGATGATTGGAGTACTCGGACTTCGGCTTCTGTTAGTCCTTGAGAAAGAGGGGCTAGCGCCTCCGTTCAGCTACCGAATCCGTAGTCGCGAAGCGGCCCCGCAGATTGTGTCCGGTCACTCCCCCGCCAGCAACCGCGTCGCGGTTTTGACGGGGAGGTCGGCGTCCTCGACCGCTGAGATCACGCGATCGATGTCGTACTCCACGCGGTGGGTGTCGACGGTGTTCGAGTCCGTGTCGAGGACGGCGTATGCCGCCCGCGGATCGCCGTCCCGTGGCTGACCGACACTCCCGGGATTGACGATCAGCCGGTCGTCGATCGTCGCCTCGTGCTGGACGTGTGTGTGGCCGAGGACGATTCCCTCGTACGCGTCGAGATAGGGGCGCATCCGCGGAAAATCGCCGGTCCGAACGTACGTCCCCAGTTTCTCCGGGTCGGGGTGGCTGTGGACGAGACGGTAGTCGCCCTCCGCGAACGTCGTCCGGGCCGGCAGGTCGGCGAGCCAGCGCCGCTGCTCGTCGTCGAGTTCCGATCGTGCGTGTTCGAGTCCTGCTCGCGCCATCTCGTTGTGCGCGTAGCGTTCGGGGGTCTCGACCGTCCGGTCGTGGTTCCCCTGCACGGTGATCGCCGCGACCTTTCGAACCCGGTCCAGACACGCCGCTGGCCAGGGGTTGTAGCCGACGATATCACCGGCACAGACGATCTTGTCGACGGGCGGCATGTCGTTGAGGACCGCTTCTAGCGCCGGCAGGTTCCCGTGCACGTCGGTGATCAGTCCGATCAGCATAGGGAATCGTCCGGTCGGCGTCGCCTTATGGATTGTCGGCGCCGGACTCGTCACCCGGCACGTAGGTAGCTGATCATACGGAGCATGTCGGTTCTGGCCTGTCCGTCGTAGAACCGATTCGGATCGAGGGCTTCGAGTGTGAGCAGCAAGTTACGCTCCCGGTACAGCACCGTCACGCCGTAAGTCCCGCTCTCCGGTCGGGCGCGACGACCGTGACCGTCGTCCCCGCGGCCAGCTGGACCCGCTCGGTCGTGGCATTCAGCGACGCTGGTGTGCTCGCATGGTCTTCGAAAGCGTCGGTGGCCGCCACGGCGCTCTCGTACCGGCGCACGGACGACGTCACGAGGAGCGCCCGGTCGGTCGATCCGTTGCGTCTGAACGTTCGTCGGTGCCACTCCGCTAGCCCGTTCTCCCGGTCCGTCGCCGAGAGTTCGTCGCCAACCCGGGACAGCTCACCGAACTCTACGTACGCCGAGGAGAGGTCGCGACGCTCCAGGAGGACCTGCTGGAGGTCGGCGGGGTACGTGACGGTGGCCGTCGACACGTCCGGCGGCGCCGTGGTTGTCGACGCGCTCCCCGGAGTCGCTGTAATCGGAGTGTCGGTCGTTATCGTGGTCGCCGTCTCTCCCGAGGTTGTCGTGGCCGCTGTGGACGATGTGGACGTGCGCGGCGTCGGCTCGGTCGTCGTCGAGTCGGTCAGTTCCGTCGACGTGGGTTGGGATGGTCCGGAGTCGTTCCAGACGGTGTTACACCCCGCGAGCACAGCCGTACTGGCGAGCAACGCAAGCACCAGCGCTCGGGTCGTCACCCTTCTCATCAGTCCGCTGCCTCCAGTCGGAGGCTCTGCGGGGACGGGCCCGCGAGCCTGCCGGCGGTCGAGCCTGCCCCGGACAGCGCCTCGTAGTCCTGTCGGAACTGATCGCTCGTCCGGTCGAAGGTGCGGACGTCGTACCCGCTTCGCCTGATACTGTCCCTGACCGTGTCGCCCTCGTTGATCGCGCGCGGGTACTCCATCTTCGCGGTCTCCTCGGGGAGGTACACCGTCCCGTCGAGGTCGTCGGCCACCTCGACGGTCGCGTCGTCGGCCAGCTCGTCCGCGTTCTGGTGGAGGCCAGGCAGGATGCGGTTGTTGAGCTGGCTCTTTTTCTTGATTGCGTTCTCGACGTTCGAGCCAGCGTACACCTCGTATACCCGTTCGATCGTGACCGTGTCGCCGCTTTTCGAGACGACCATCGAGTCGATGTCGCCCGATCGGATCGCCGACACGCCCTTCGTATCGGTGGCGTGGATCACGTACCGCCCGTCCTCCAGGTCGCTGATCTCGTTCAGGTTTGCCGCGATTCGGGCGTTGTTCGCATCGGCCAGGCGCCGCGAGGCGGTCAGCTCGGCGAGGTCGTCCTGCGTCGCGATATCTTCGAGGGTTTGCCCGTCCACGCGGCGGGGCGGATCGGCAGCCTCGTCGGTCAGTCGACTCGTCTGCGCGGCGTCCTCCAGGTCGGCCGGGTCGCGGCCGGACTTGACGTACTGCCTGACCCTGTCCGAGGCGAAGCCGTACTCGTCCGTGAGCCGCTTCGCGGAGTCGCTGATCCGTTCCAGATCACGACCCTCCGTCATCAGCTCCTCGATGGAGCTTCGTTGCATTCCGAGGGTCTCGTCCAGGTACGTCGTCGGATTGCTGTCGTAGAGCTTGTTGGCGAGGTAGAGGCGGCTGCCCTCGAACTGGTCGATCCGGCCGAGGAACCGCTGGAACTCCAGTCGTTCGGCCAGGCTGGCCACGTCACCGAGCTTGGCGATTTTCGGCGCCGACGACGTGTAGTCCCCGACGACCGGGAGTAGGCCGAAAGCCGCCAGCGCCGCTTCGCCACCCTGTTCGGTGTCGATCGCGACGACGAGGTCGCGGAGGTCGCCGGCTGCGACGAAGCCCGAGGCGACCCAGCCGGCGGTGTACAGCGACGGGTCGCTGGCGTCTTCGACCGAGCAACCCAGGCCACAGAGGGCTCCGCGGGCGAACGAGGACGGTGGGATCGACGGGTTTCGATCCTGCAACTGGAAGTCGTAGCTGTCGGTGCGGTCGTTGATCAACACCGGTCGCTGTCCGATCCGGTCACCGTCGACGCGGAACACCGCCGTGGTGGTGCCGGTCGCGAGCGGCTCGTCGAACGCGAAGTTACCGTTCTCGTCGGTTCGGGCGGTGTTGCCGTCGATCTCGATGACGACGTTCCGGAGGGCCGTCCCGTCGGACAGCGAGAGCGAGCCGGAGACCGACGCGGCCTCTCCGAACGTGAACGTCACACGACGGGTCGTCCCGGCCTCGTATTCGATCACTTTCGTCTGACGCGGATGGTCGGCCGGGTAGGCGACGATCGACACCTCACCGCCTTTCAGGTCGGTGAAGCGGACGGTCCCGTCGTCACCCACGAGCTTCGGGAGCACCCCCTCCCGTTCGATACTGACGTGGCCCGCCTGCAGCGGGGCCCCGCTGGGGTCGCGGACCTCGACGACGAGGGCACCGGCCGACTCGACGCGCAGCGCGTTTTCAGTCACCGTCTGGGCGTACAGAACGCCCTCGGTGCCGGTCTCCCGTACGGAGACACGGTGGTCGTACGTGCCAGCTTCGAGGTAGTCAGGAACTGGCGGGTCGTGGTTGAGTGCGGTCGTCGCCCCGGGGTCGAGCACCGTCTGCGCGCTGTGAAATTCACGCCACTCGCCGTCGACGCGCACGTCGTACTCGATGGCGAGGAGGCGGTCGTCCTCCTCGTCGGTCGAGGTGAGCCGCGTGGTGAGTGCAAGACGGTCGGCGGGTTTGTACGGCCCCGGACCGACTTTCAGCCCGTCGATCTGGACGATCTCGTTGGGCTCACGGAGACTGAAGGCCGACGGGACGGTCTGTTCGGCGGCGATCTCGTCGGTCCCCGCCTCGCGGACCCGGATCGTCGTGTCGTACTCCCCCGGCTGAATGTCGGTCGTCGTCGCCCACTCGAAGGCGAGTGTCGCTCGCTCGCCCGGCCGGAGCGTGATGGTCTGGGTCTGCCGGTTCGCCGGCTCCGACGCCGCGAGGTGCGTGAAGCGCCCGACGACCTCGTACTCGGTGGTCGTCGACCCGTTGTTGGCGACCGTCGTTTCGACGACCGCGAGATCGCCAGGTTCGTAGGCCGAGCGTTCGCTCTCGACAGCGAGCACAGACAGCCCGCCAGTGCTCACACCGAACGCTGCCTCGCCGGTGACCGTCGCCAGCTCCGTCTCCAGATCCGTCGGATCGGTCTCGTCCCAGACGGTCGCGACCACGTCGTACTGCCCTGGCGGCGCGTCCTCGGGGACGTCCCACGAGACGGTCAGTGACTGGCTCGCGCCCGACGCGAGCGTCACGGTTCTGTCCGTCGATGCGACCGCGTCGTACTCCTGGCCGTCGGGACCGACGACCGTGTAGCCGACGTAGAACGAGTTCTCGATCGGCCCGTCGTTCCGGACGACCAGTTCGGTCGCGACCGTCTCGCCGCCCTGATACGCGCCGGTCGGCAGCTCAGTATCGACGATCGTGGCGGCCGCGCTTCCGGTGACCGGGACCGCCTCGGCGACGGTCGCCCGGGCCCTGCGCTCGTCTTTCTCGCGGGACTGATACGCCGCGGCGGCCGCGACGTACTTGCCGCCCTCGGTCGCGTCGGGCAACTCAACTACGAGTTCGAGCTGTCGGTCCTCCCCAAGGGGCGAGTTCGACCGTCCGGCCCTCGCCGGTGATCCAGTCGCCGCTCGGGCGCTGGAGACTGGCATCGACGTACGCCGTCGTCGCGGTATTGCCCTCGTTGCTGACGGTGAGTTCGACTGGGACGCGTTCCCCGGGGTCGAACGCCTCGCCGGCGACCTGGCCACCGTCGATCGTGACCGTCGTGTTGCGGGCCTCGACGGTCACCGACTGCTGGCCGCGTGCGGTGTCGAGGGACTGGTCGGTCCCGCTCGTCTCGAAGATCCCCGCACCTGCCTCGTACGTGCCGGGCGGCGAGCTGTCCGGGATGTTCACGCCGAGATAGACGGTGCGCTGTGCGCCCGGCCGAAGGGGGACCGTCGTGCCTTCGCCGGTGATCCAGGAGCCGTCGGGCCGCTGGAGGCTGGCGTCGACGTAGAACTCGTGGGCGGTGTCGCCCGTGTTCTCGACGCTCACGTCGACCGGGACCCGATCACCCGGTTCGTACGTCCCGCTGGCGGCCGTCCAGGTAATCTCGGCGTCAGTCGTCGGCTCCTCGACATCGAACTGCTGGAGCCACCCCGACGTGTGGAACATCTCGGCGTCGTTACCCGTCCACACGTCGACGGTCAGCTCGTACGGTCCCGTCGCGGCGTCGGCCGGGATTTCGGCAGAGAATTCCAGCGTAGCCCGCCCGCCGATCGGGATATCGTAGGCCCGATCACCGCTAGGATACCACCGGTCCCCGTTGGGCCCACGCAATCCAAGGTACGTGCTGATGCTGCCTTCCTTGCTGCCACGGTTCTCGACTGTCGCAGTAACGGTCACCGTCTCCCCCGGTGCGACCGAATCCTGTGCCGTCGAGACCGAGACGAGACAGTACTTGTGCCCATTGATCTCCTGACCGGAATCGGTCGAGACCGGCTCCGCGACGGCGACCGATCCCATCCCGAACGCGGCTGTCACCGCGAGGATTGCCACCGCTGCGGCAATCATTCGATGAGCACCCACCTTGTTTATGGTTATGTTACTTATTTGTGGCATATTAGTGTTCACGATGTGACTGAATATTTCAAAGGTCATCTCACAGCCGTGGCTGGAGGCGAGCAACCAGGATGACTGATAGCACTAGCAGCGAGAGCCCGATGCTCCATGCCGGTGCAGTGACGCCAATTCCTGGAATCTGAACCCAACTCACGATGGCCTGCCAGAGGTACTGCTCCGCGAGCGACTGAATCACAGATCCGTCTACCGGAGAAAACGCGCCAGGACTGGGGATCCCCAGCATCTCATACAGGAGGCCGGCCGTCCCGATTGCTGACAGGAGGAGGGCTACCAGCGCTCCGCGCACCTTTCTGGGCAGCTTCCTCGTCGGTTCCGACGAGAGGGCCTCGTCAGTCGAATGATCATTGTTCCTCGGCCAGAGCCGCAACCGTGCGAGCCATCCATCATTATGCAAAGCGTGCAGTAACGGATCAGGTATCATATCGGCGAGCCACAGCTTGGCGCGCTGCGTCCGACTGAACGGCGGTAACTCCGCTCCGACGCGTCGCCTGATCTCGACCGCGTCCAGGTACGTGGTCTCTTCGAGCGCGGCGATCTCGTCGCCGATGGCGTCCAGGTGGTCCTCGATCCGGTTCTCGACGACTGCAGCTCGATGATCCGCGACCGCACGCTCGGTCGCCTCTCCAAGCTGGACGGACGGACAGTCCCGAACCTGTAGGACGGCGTCGACGGTCCCGTCGAACTGTTCGAGCCCGCCGGCTTTCCGCGTGACGATCACTGTCGTTGCTTTCGTCTGGTCTAGTAGGCGACCGGCCATGGCGACCGCCGTTCCCTCGTGTGGAACGGTGATGCCGGCAGTTTCGAGCTCCTCACAGAGGATCGCGTCCAGGTGATCGACGGTACCGTTGGAGAGATGGGACCGTTCTGGGGTCGTCAGAACGTGATGCACGGCTGCCCCCTGATCGACCGACGGGTCCGCTAGCTTGAGAGCGACGTCGTTGGTGAGGAACCGGTGGAGATCGGTCCGGATGGCCGCGGTGTCCTGGGCCGGGCCGAACCGGAACCGCACGTAGTAGGTATTCAGTCGTTCGTGGGCATTCCGTCGTCCACGGACGACGCAGTACACTTCCACGGCGTTTCTCTCTCGATCTCGTTCGATCGCGACCTGAACGCGGTTGTCGAAATAGTCGGCGACGACTGGGGCTCGCGAGCTGCCGTGGCTGGCTGTTGTGGCGACCGGCTCGCCACGGGCGTCGTACAGGCTGAAATGGGTTTCGAACTGTTTGCGTTCGTTCTTCCGCTCCTCACGACTCCGTCGAGTCGGTGACATACCCTCGGCCCCATCCGGTTCCGGGGTTGACGCGTCGCCGTCGGCGCTCTCGTTCGGCGATGTCGACCCTGTCCTCTGATCTCGGTCGGATCCTGATCTCTCCGGGTCCGGCCACGTCGACGGACGGTCCCCGGACCGGTATCGGCGAACATCACTACGGTCGTCTGCGTGATCGTGATCGGACATTCTCACTTGAGGGCCTCGAGCAGTTGCACGTATCCGAACGGCTGGTAATCGCCGTCCTCGGTGACGACTGGTCTGCGTCCGTCGTCGGTCTCGATCGTGCGGACGTAGACGGGGTAGATACGGTTCGTGCCGATCTCGTTGGTGAAGCGACGGACGACCTTGCTTCGGCGACACACCTCCTCGGTCACGAACTCGGTGTAGCGCTCGATGTCGCCGATATCGTAGGGATCCCCGCCGGTCCGGTCACGGAAGCGCTGGTCGAGGACATCGGCCTTCGTCGCGACCAGATGGATCTCCTTCTGGCCGGCGTACTCGTCGATGATGTCCGAGTAGAGGTGGGCGTCGAGGCTGTCGTTTTCGTCGATGAGTGCCTCGACATCGATCAGTAGCAGGATCGTGTTCGCCGATTCCGCGAGATCAAGGAGCTGCCGGACGACCTCGGAGTCACCGCTGTTGAGTTCGTCGATCGGCGTCCCGGTGAGGGCATCGACGAACGCAGGGAAGTTCTCCCCGGCGTAATCGACGATCCGGGTCTTGAGGTTCGTCGGGAAGATCTCCCCGTCGCGGATCGTCCAGACGTACTCCTCGATGTCTCCCTGCAGGTTGTTCGGGATGAACCACTCGCCGACTGGGACGCCGTGTGCATCGACATCGACGGCGGCGTTCTCGGCGTGCCCCATCAACTCGTAGAGGTCCTGGGAGATGTTCATCGGCGGGACGTCGACATGGGGCTCGACGCGGTTGAGGTACTCCGTCAGGCTCCCGTACGCATAGGTGCTCTTCCCGTTGCCCGAGTGGCCGAACACCGCCACGTCGATCTGTGCTTCGTACTGCATGAACTGTCTGCTAGTCACGATAAACCCGGTGGCGGCGACCGTATCGATGAACAGGTTCTCCGTCCGGATCCCGAACGCCGCCTGGCGGACCGTCTCAGCGGAGAACACCGGGGGATACACCAGATGATACTCCAGGTAGAGCAGGGCAACGGTCCCTGCGAATAGAGCGTACAGAAGACGCGGGGCTCGTCGAAACTCCTTCTGTCGCGGTGTCTCGAATCGGAGGGCCGAGTGGAGGACCGAATGGGGGACTGCAAGCGTCAGCCCAGCGACCACGCCCGTGAGCACGTAGCCGAGGTGGCCCCACAACTGGAGGAAGACCTTCGGGTAGAAGCCGACGACGAGGAAGCCGACACCGACCGTCGTTAACCCGATCCAGAGGAGGACCCCCTGAACGTACTTCTTGTCGTCGAGGGTCAGAAGCGTCACGAGAGAGAGCAGGACGCCCAGCATGAACGCTTCGAGGGTGACGAGACCGGGACCCAACCCGGTGATGGTATCGAGGAGGAAGCCCGTCGCCGTCCCGGTCGCAGCTGAGTTGTAGCCGCGGCTCAGCAGACTCGCGAGCGGGACACCCAGGCCCACCATGACCGACAGATAGCCGACTAGTCGGACCTTCTCCTCGTTAGCGCGGAGCCAGTCCCAGGGACCGGCGTGAGCCTCTGGACCGTTCACGGGGTCGACGGTCGCCATCAGTCGTCGGCCTCCGCTTCGTCGGTCCGTTCCTCGCCGCCGGGCTGTTCGTCGTCACGTGACGGCCGCCGCTCCTTGCCGGACCGGTCCGTTCGCTCCAGAGAACTGTCGGATGTGGCCGCTTTGCGATGATCGTGATCGCGCTCCGAACGTTCGTCTCGATCCCCCTCGTCTGCGGTGATCACGTCCGCGACCGGATTCGTCGGGGACTCGATCCACGCCTGGTAATCCTGGAGGATGCGCTCGACGACCGCCTCCTCCTCGTAGGAGGTGTAGAGCGCTGCCTCCTCGGGATCGTTCAGGTTCACCAAGTCCCTCCGGCGGGTGAACCGCCCTTCGGTGAGCCCGAAGGTGTGGTGGAGGTGGATGCTCTCATCGCTCTGCTTGCGTCGCCGGTAGGCCGCGCGGTACTCCCTGATATTACGGATGTTGTCCAGCGGCACGCCGTCGATGAATACCGTTAGGGCCAGGTCCCACGGATCGCCCAGCGGTAGCCGCCAGGTATTGCAGTTCTCGGCACCCTGTTCGAGGCCGAATGGCCTTGTCAGAGCCTGTGCGATATCGCTGTGTCGATCGGGGAGCTGGCTGACGGCGCGACTCTGGAAGCACGCGTGGATCTTTGTACCCTCGTAGCGGCGGCGCCCAGACGTGATCGCTAACTGATCGAGACAGTTGTACAGGTTCGACCGGGCGTTCGCGACGAAATCACCGATCTGTTCGCCGAGATCCTGCTGTTGTTCCTCGGCAGCGAGCAGCCCGGCGGCAGCGATATCGGGCTCGCCGACGGTGTCGTAGAGCCCGTCGGGCTTGATCGTCCGGACGTAGGTGTAGTCGTCGTCCGACTGCACAGGCTCGGTCTGCTCCGGTCCAGAAGCGGCCCTCTTGACCGTCCGGTAGCGAGTGTCGACCTCAGTACGCGGGCAGTCGTCCCCGGTGACCAGCGTCTCGACGAGCTCCTCGACAGCTTCGAGACGCTCCAGTCGCTTGGCTAGTCCCTTCTGCTGGTCGTTCAGCTGCGCGACTGTCTGCTTCAGATCGGTCGGCTCGGCGACGTGGTCGTCGATGATCGACTCCACGAAGCCAGTGACGGACTGCCCTTGATCCAGCCGGGTTTCTAACTCTGCTTCCCGCTCGTCCGTGATGGAGACCGTGAGGATGTCGTCGATCACGTCGAGACAGGCGCGGCGCTCGTCCTTCCGGTGGTTCCCGAGCCGTTCGACGTTCCGGGTCGGATCGTAGTCGACCTCGCAGTTGAACGACGCCTTCGTACGGCCGTACACCCCGAATATCCCGTCCATTTCGAGCGTGTTCCGATAGTCGTCGAACTGTTCCCGAGCCTGACGGGCGGCCCGTTCCTTCTCGGTTTCCCACGGGAGACGCTGTGCGATCGGTCCGAGATCAGGGGTTGTATCGAAGCTCTTGCGCCGCGCGTTCTTGAGCGTCTCGAGCGAGCGTTCGATCGCCTCACGACGGACGATGTCGACGTCTTCCCGCTCGAAGCCCAGGCGGTCCCGAAGATCTTCGATCCGGGAGACCGCTTCGAGAACCGACTCCGAACTGACTTCGTCGACATCCGAGGGTGAGTCGGCTCCGGACACGGCGCGTGCGAACGACTCGAGTGCACTGCCCAGCCCTTCGAAGGGGGCTTCGATCGAGTTCTCGGCAGCGACGGCCAGGTGTTCCCGGTGGGCCTGTGTTTCGGCACGCCAGGTGTCCAGTTTCCGCTCGACGGTCGATCGCCTGTCCGCTCGCGCCGTCTCGAGATCTTCCGTGGCAGACCTGAGATCTTTCTGAACGTCTTCGAGCTTCTCTTCGAGTTCTTCGGTTTTGCTATTTATCCGATGGAGTTTGAGCAGGGACTCTTCGACCTCTTCCCGCCCGATCTCGAGTGCGTTGACGAGCGCTGCTCGAGCTATCTCGTCGTCGATCGCGGCGATATCCTGCAGTGTCTGGCACCGCAGTGCCAGGAACTCAGCGCTCTTCGACAGGGTTCCGGCGAGTGACTCGTCGAAGCGGTCGGTGAACTCGAGGCTGTCGTGAGTGAGGTTCTGCGTGAGCATCCGCAGTCTGTCGAGCTGCTCCTCGATCGTCGACGCATCGTCCCGCGCGTCCGCGAGCAAAGTGGTGAACTTCGAAGTCGACGTGTACTCGAACTCCTCGAACAGTCGTCGTTCGGCCAGCGACTCGAAGGTAGAGACCCAGTCTTCGAGCTCCGAACGGCGTTCGTCGGTCAGTCCGCCCGCCTCTGTATCGTACTGCTCGTGGACGACTGTTCGGGCCCGTCGGTGCATCCGGATAGCGTGCTGGAGAAACTCGCCGAGATCATCACACGCTGTTTTGAGGTTGTCTCGGATACGCTCGATCTCCCCCACGTTGTACCGCTGGGACTGTGCGAGCCCGATCGTGAACGGTGCGAAATCGGGACTGTTCCCGAAGACGCGTTCCTGTCCGCTCCCGTAATATGACGTAAACACGTAGTGGAACGCCTCGTCGAACTCACTGAGCCCCTTTGTTCCCACGTCGTCGCCGCGCTTGCCCTCGTAGTTGGTCGGGTCGATCGGCGTGAGGACGATGTCACGGAACAGTTGCTGATCCCCGTCCAGTTGCACCCGTTCGAGTTCCGAGAGGGCAGCGTAGGCGTTGGCGCCGACACGGTCCTCCTCTTTGGGCGTGGGAAGAACGCCGAACAGCGTCACGTCGGACATCCCCCTGTCGGTCATCTGCTGTGCCATATCGATTGCGAGACCGGCGCCAGTGCCACCTGAGACCCCAGTGATGATTGCCGCGCGCTCGTTCGGGGGCACGTCGACCAGGTCCTCTATCTCTCGGTCGCGGACCCGTGCTTTCTTGTACAGCGCCATGGCGTACGCCCGGCGACGAAAGACGCCACGACCGAAGTCTAGATCCTCTTCGACGTCAGCGTCTCGCAGCGGCCAGTGGGCCGGGGGGAAGGCCAGTCGGTCCGAAACCGCCTCGACCACCTCCGGTCCAGTCAGGTCGTGGCCCGCCTGCAGGAGGACCCGATCAGTCAGAATCGCGGTCTCGACTTCCAACGTGCCCAGTGTCTCCGATTCCGACTCCCGGAGCTCCGCTTTGACCTCGTCACGACGGTCCTCGATCCGCTCCTGTGCAGTAGCGACCCGCTCGCGCTCGTTTTGTGCGGTGTCGATCAGCACGACCTGAACCCGTAGCGGCTCCCCTTTTCGGGGCCTGAGAATCTCTCGTAGCAACTGTTCGCGCGTGTACACCTGCTCGGTCAGTTTGACACCTGCCCCACCGAGCCCGTACACCCGACTCGGGACGACTGCGGTTTCGTTGTGGGTCTCGTGGTGCTTCGATTCAGCTGGCTGGTTGGATGGAATCATTGTCGATCGTTGTTGCTCTGCTCTCGTCCGTTCGTGCATCGACCGAGAGCCGGCGATATCGCCGTGCCCGGTCGACGATCGGTCCCCGCCCGCTCGTCCGCCGACTGACAGGTACTCAACACAGCTCGTTCTAGAGCCACACAGACTCATAAAAGCTTTGGCTAACTCAATATGGGTAAGTAGTAATGGTACTGGAGTCTTCTCTGCGAGTACCGGGCGAGGGATACAGCTCAGGGTGGAACACGGTCGAAAACGGTTCGGGGGTGTGTTGCGCGGTTCGAGGCCGCTCCGGTTACGGTGCGACAACTCCGACCTAACCACGGCCTCGACACGCTATAGGGGGCTACTCGCCGTTCGTCGACCGGTTCGGACGAAACTGCTGTCCGCTCCGGCGGCAGTCGCTATTTGCGTTTGATCTGCTCGGCGGCCCTGATGACCTCGTCGGGCGTGTAAGGGATCTTCGCGAGGAAATCGCGGAGTTCATCCACGAGCTCGGGGTCGACATCGTCTTCAGACACCGGCTCACTGTTCTCGATCATGCGTTCCGGGGCCGCGTTCGACAGATCCTGCGATCGGTCGTCCGTCGAGAACTCGCCCCGGCTCTCCCACTCCTCTTTAAGCGCATCGACGACTGCGGCTCCCTTGTCGGTCAACTGGTACAGCGTGGCTCGACTTTCACTGTCCATCTTGTCGACCATACCTTCCTCTCGGAGCTTTTCGAGGTTCATATAGAAGTTTCCACTGGACGTCGTCATCTCGTCCTCGATGGCCTCGAGGATCTTGGAAGGACGGACGCGTTCGTCCCTTCGCGAGTACAGTTCCCGCAGGATCTGTTCGCGGACGTCGGAACTCTTCACGAACGTCAACATCGCTTCCTCATTCTCGGATTCCATAGCCCATTTTGTGTAACCTTGCCACAATAAGATTACGGCTCCTAATCCACACTGATGCTAGCGTAAGCCTGGATTATCGGTTTCTCGGGCTGTCCCGAGGAGTCGTATCGACAGCCGCACGGGTGATCCACGAGCCGAACGCCACTTTGATCGGCTATCATTCGCTGTGATGACCGATCTACCCGTGTGTGGGCACACGCGTCATCGTTTCGATGGGGCTGAGCACCACGTCTCCAGCACCCCCAGATATAAGTACCTCTATTACAAAGATTGAGTTAGATTGGGTCAATGAGTAACTCCCAAGAATCCCAGACCGACTTCGGCGAACAGCAACCAACGAACGTCGCGCACGTCCCGACGCTCCTGCTGCTGGACACGTCCCACTCGATGAACAAGCGCTCGGAGGACTCCGAGGGCAACAGGCAGGCACGCATCGACCACCTCAACGAGGGGCTCGACCTGTTCAAGCGAGAGATCGCGGGAGATTTCAAGACCGAGCGAGCAGTCGACATCTCGCTCGTGACTTTCGGGGGCGACGTCAGCATCGAACAGGAATTCACGGAGATTGAAGACTGGCAGCCGTCGAACCTGGACGCCAGCGGAAACACGCCGCTCTGTGAAGCACTGGTCAAGGGGTCGAACCACCTGGAAGATTACCGGAACCACCTCCGCGACAACAACGTCCCCCTGAAGAAGGCGCTGGTCTGGATCCTGACAGACGGCCGCCCAACAGACGACAGCGGGTCGATGTGGGACAAAGCACAGACCGTCGTCGAGGACGGTACCGAAAACGGCGAGCTCCTGTTTTACAGCGTCGGGATCGGCGACGACGCCGACATGAGCCGCCTCGAAGACCTGGCGTCGGCGGCTCCCGACGAATCGAAGACCCATGTCTTCCAGCTGGAGGAAGGTATGTTTCAGGAATTCTTCGAGATCGTCTCGGAGAGCGCACAGGCACAGTCCGAGGGAGGCGACGCCGACGACGCGAGCAACAACCTCTCTCAGGAGTAACCAGCGACTAACACACATTTCCGGCTCATGGATACCCAACTTGTCGGCTGTGCGGTTCGCGGACCAAAACACGAAGCGGACGACAGTCCCTGCCAGGACGCGTGGTGCTACCACGAGCTCCCGGACGACCGGTTCGTGATAGCGGTCGCCGACGGACTCGGCAGTGCGACCCTCTCGCACGTCGGGTCCGAAGTCGCAACCACGGCAGTCGCACAGCAACTCCGAGAGCACTACAACTCGGTCGACTCGATCGACAGTGGTTCGACCAGAAAGACGTTCAAACGGGCCTTCCGACACGCCCGCACGTCGGTCGCTGAAGCCGCGACACGGCACGGTGTGGAGCTGTCGGAACTCCACACGACACTGCTGGCGGTCGTCGCTGGACCCAGTGGCATCGCCGGTGCGGGTGTTGGCGACGGGGGTGCGATCTGTGGGCAGGCGGGCACCTACGAACCGCTCTTCGAGCCCGAAGCGGCGGTCACCGATCTCGCTGCATCCCACATCACGTATCCGCTGACCCACCCCGACTGGAGGCGGTACTTCCGGTGTGACCACCGATCGGAGTACGACCGCGTGGCCGTCTTCTCGGACGGGCTCGAGCAGTGGGCGTGGGAGGGTCCGGACGAGCCGAATGCGGAGTGGCTCGACTCGGCGTTTCGACTCCTCGAAGACGCCGGAGAGACCGACGCAGCGGAGCAGGAACTCCGGGCCGCCCTCAACAACGACAACTACCGCGGCTCCGGCGACGACAAGACGCTGGTGATGGGGCGGGGACCGTCCGAACCGGCTGAGAGCCCGACCGAGGAATCTTCGGCGAGCGACCCTTCGTCTCCCGACACGCTGCCGCTCGCGGTTCGAGTCCTCGACGTTGTCCGGGACCGGCGGTGGCTCCCGCGCGGCTCCACAGCAAGTCAACGGAGACCGCCGCGACGGTGGGACCCGAAAAACCGCGAGTCGTAAAACGGACCTCGTCAGAAGGCGGGCCCACCCCAGCAACAGCATCGCCATTCCGACCACGCCAGTCCGCACGATTCCATTTACAGTAGTTACAATGCCCGACGAACCGATACCGATCAAACGAGCAGAGACCGCTTCGGCCGTTCGGGGATATGACCTCCCTGACTGGGCCGATGCACCGGACGACGATCGACCCGACACTGACGACACATGGCAGAACGACGCCATCTCGGATCTCGGCACGCCGCCAGTCAAACACGACGACGCGAGCAGTGTTGACGACTCGGGAGGGCCCTTCCACCGGCTGGAGATCTGTCGCGTCGAGTGTTCGTACTGCGACACGACGACACTGCGACGCCACCACGAGGGGTGTGACGCTCCGATCGTCCGCCTCGGCGACGAGTGGCAGTGTGGGGAGTGCGGGATCGAGATACCACCACCGAGGCGCTGTCACCACTGTGGGGCCCCAGTCACCAGAACGGCGACCGAAGTCCCGGCTGACCTACGCCTCGAGGCGCGGCCGGCCGACATCGAACGCGCGATCCATGCCGAGACGAACGATCGCAGGACCAGCCACGGCCTCAACCCGCTGGCCTACAGTGACCACCTGCAGGCGATCGCTCTCCAGCACAGCCGTGACATGGCACAGCGTGACTTCTTCAGTCACGCCACCCCGGGCGGCGACGAGGCGATCGACCGCTACCGTCGCTTCGATCACGCCGACCAGAGCTGCGGTGAGAACCTCGCGCGTGTCTATCCGGACTGCTCGGCGTCACCGGAAGCGGCCGCTCGCGAGGTCGTCGACGGATGGATGGAATCCCCCGGTCATCGGGAGAACCTGCTCAGAGAACGCTTCGAGCGTGAGGGCATCGGCGTCTATCTCGAAGGAGACGGCGCGGTTTACGCGACGCAGAACTTCTACTGATGGGGATTCTTCGGCCATCACGTTGACCCGACTTCGGTTGCCCCTCTTCCGTGCACGCAACGGTCGATACGCCAGGATTCCACCGACAGTCTTCAGACGGCGAGACCGAGTGGTTCGGGGTTTGTCCCCGAGGCGCTTCACTCGTCTGCCAGGGTGACGCCCAGAGCGAGCCGGTCGGCCAGGACAAGCACAGACTCCCTGTTCTCGTCGGTCAACGCAACGGTCTCGCCCTCGGTCAGCGTCCCCCAGAGGTCGACCAGCCGCTCGTGATCGACCGCTGTCGTCTCCTCCTCGAAGTGGTCGGTGAGACGCTCGTGTCGGTCGCCGTATTCCGTCAGTGCCACAACGGGGCTGTCCTCGACGTCTGAAAGCTGGAGTGGGTCCGCCTCTATCCGCTCCGTGGGACGAGCCGATGTCGCGATGCCGATCTCGTCCACGAACGCCCGCTGGGCACGCAGACGCCGGTGGAGCAACTCGACGAACTGGTCGCGGTCGTCGGCCATCTCCTCGACCGACCGCTCCAGATACCCGGGCGTCGCGTAATCGTGGTCGCGCACCTCCCGGAAGGATTCCTGAAGCGATTCTATTTCGGACCGCAGGGAGGTGCAGTGCTCGGCATCGATCGCCTGCACGAACTCTACGATATCGGTGAATGTATCGGCGACCGTCGGTATCTGTCGTCCGTACTCTTCGATGGCGTCACACACCTCGGTGACCCGCCCGTTGTCGTAGCTGTCTTCGAGGGCGTCCCGCAGCGCCCCCTCGATGTCGATGTCGTTCGTTCGGAGGGTCTCGACTGCTGTCCCCACCTCGTCTACATCGTTGCCGATCGAGGTGAGGTCGACGGGATCACTCTCCTCGCCGTAGAAGCGCCGCGTCCCGGCACAGTCCAGCGCCGGCGTCCAGTCACCGTTCGCGAGAATCTCATCGAGCTCCGCGAGCGTCTGCTGTCTGGCTTCTAGCTGCTCCATGGCAGGTTCCAGATCGTCGTCCGGCGACCGTAGTATCTCGGGCCGATCGGCTATCCGCTCGGCAATCACGGCCTGCACGACGGGATCGGTACCGTCGAGCCGTCTCACCAGGCGCTGGTAACACGTGGCGGCACGCTCCAGTTCCGCCGGAGGCTTGCCAGCTACGGCCTCGAACGTCCGTGTCTGCACCTCGTCGTCGAGATCGACATCGACGAGCGAGAGCAGGTCCTCGATGGCGTCCCGGGCGGCCTGGCGAAGTGGCGACCGAACCGCCTCTTCGAGTTCCGCTCGCTTCGATAGCAGTCCCTCGGGACCGGTGGCCGCTGCGATCCCGTCGCGCAAGCCGTCGACACTCCGATAGAACAGCGCCGTCTCGTTCTCGTCCATATTCTCGACGCGGGTTCGATACTCTTCGACGGCGGCACTGAGTTCCCGGAGTTGCTGCAGTGTCTCGGAGAGCTCCTCCGATCGCGCACTCACCCCCTCGACGAGGTCCGGCTGTGCTTCAGACATCCGCGCCCTCCGTCGCTGGCTGTGCGGCGAGTAGTGCCAGCAGTTCGTCACGCGTCTCCTCGGCGAGATCGTCGATCGCGGCGTGCGTCGCTGCGATCGTCCCGAGTTCACCCCGCAGTCGCATGAGGTGTTGCTTGTGTGTCGCGACGATCCGATCGAGCTGTTCCAGGGCGTTGATCTCTCCCGGCACGTCCAGCCGAGTGAACCCTGTGCCCGGGTCAGTGACCAGGATCTGTTCGTCGTACTGTTCAACTTGCGTGAGCATCGCCTCGTCGTCCGCGACTGCGACCGCGGTCTGTTCGAGATGGGCTTCGAGGTCGAACGCCTCATCGCCGTACGACTCGAGCCGGTCCAGCATCGCCGCTCGATCGCCGAAGACCGGTTCGATGAACGCGGCCTCCGCGACCGTCGAGTACACGTCGTCGAACACCTCAGTGGCTTCGACGATCTGCTCGACGGACGACGCCGTTATCGCCGCCTCGATTCCGTCGAGTTGCTCGGCCATGTCGGCGACGTAGCTCCGCAGTAGGAACCAGTAGTGGTACGCGATCGGACCGACCGAGTGATCCGTCGTCACTGCGTCGACAAGGTCACCCACCCCCTGCTTCACGGCGTCGAGGTTGGCTGCGTAGCGATCGAGTCGATCGGCATCGATGTCGATCCAGGTTCCGACGGCTGCGGTCGAGGGTGGCCGGAGCTGTTTCCTGTACTCATTGACACGCTCGCGGCACGCATCGATCGTTCGGTGCTGGGCCTCGATATCGCTCTTGACCTGTCGGAGCCGTTCGGCGATGTCGATCGCGGGGTCCGTGCCCGTGGTGAGGCCCGCGACGAGCAGCGCCCTGACGAACGCGCTCCCGAGACGACTGAACCCGTCGATGTCGATGGCCGGAAGCCGATCGCTCTGTAGCGTCGCCGTCCTGTCATCGATAACGTCGAGCGTGTCCGAAAGGTCACCGTCGGTGGCCACTTCGGCCAGAACGTCTATGGTCTGTGCCACCGGCGGAGCCAGCTCGCCCTCATTACGGTAGTGGGCGCGCTCGGTTTCGACGGCTTTGCTGTAGCCGTTCTGCGTGAACAGGCTGTCGAGGTACGATTTGAACTGGAAGCCGCCGCGCCCGCCGACGACCAGGTCGTCTTCGAGTCCGGCCGCCAGCCGACGATGGAGGGTCACGTATTCACGGTCGGGGTCGTATGCCGGTCCCAGCGCGAGCAAGTACGAGAGTGTGACCGTCGACTCGATGAACTTGCCGCTGGACCAGTACGGTTTCGCGCCTGTCAGTCGGCTTTCCTCCCAGAGCAGCCGATCCGTCCCATCGAACGAGTACGCGTCTCGATAGGTCGCTTCGAGCGTCCCGCTGTACTCGTCGGCGACCTGCCGGAGCTGGTCGTAGAGTGTCTCGATCGTGTTCCGGATCTCGCGGTCAGGACATTCATCCAGGAGCTGGGAGACGCGCCGTCCGTCCACACGGTGTGGCTCTGGGACCCCCGAGTCGACGAGTCGCCCGTAGAGTTGGAGCACGAACGTCCAGAACCGGTTCGACCGATACGTCTCGATACCCAGCAGGTGGTGATCGGTGTACGCCGCCAGTGAGTCCGTCGCGCTGTCGAACTCACTGTCTTCGGGCACGACCAGGACGGTCGGCGCAGTCAGATCGAGCTGCCCGGCCACCGCCGTGCGTTCGGCCGCGAACGCTTCTTCTGTCGGGCAGAACCGCACGTCGACGACATCGTTTGCCGGCGATCCCGTCTCGACTGCGAGCCCACGATCCATCGACTCGCGCAGCGACTCCGTGGCTCGTTCGGAGACGCGTTCGGGGTTGACCGCGATCGGGGGGAACGCCGACCGAACCACCGTCGGTGCCGTGGTAGCGATCGATCTGTCGATGACCGCGAGGTCGGCCACCTCGTTAGCCCAGACCGTGTGGAACGTTTCTTCGGCGTCGTCGAGTGCCTCGATCGCGACGGACCGCGCCTGACTCGCCGGTTCGAACGACACCACCATATCGCTGACCAGCGCGAGGAACGCATCCGCCTGCGCTCGGTCCGAGAACCCCTGTGCTGGCAGCAGGTGCTCGTCCGTGACCGCCAGCCCGGACAACACCCGCTCGACGTTTCGGTCCAGGATCTCCAGCGCGTCCTGATCGCGTTCGGTTCCGGCGAACGAGTACAGGTGCTTGAGCGCGTCGATGGCGACGTACTGGCAGCGCGACACCGACAATGCACCCCTGTCGTCGATCTGCCACGCAGCCAGCCCGTCCTGCTCGAACAGCAGTGCTCGGATCCCCTGGTCCCACTGATCACGGTCCAGTCCGGACCAGAGACTGTTGACGAGCCTGGTGTCGCGGAAGTCGGTCTCCGCAAGATCTCGCATCCACTCGACGAGAGCGTCTTCATCGCCTGCAGGCAAGTCGTCGAGGAATTTGATGATCAGCCCCGTCCGGCCGCGGGCGAGCCACCAGAGGACGTTCGCCAGGTCCGTCGCCCCCGGCAGTTCTCGCGACAAGAGTTCGCGCACGTCTTGGGCTCCGAGCGGTGGGATTCGGATCTCGCGCATGCGTCCCCAGTCCGCCTCACCGATGAACTCGAAGGCCGAGATCATCCCGAAACTCCAGACCTTGATCGAGTCTTGGAGGCCGTCGTTGATCTTGCGAAGTGGATTGTCGTCGTCCTTGTCCATCGCCCGGATGAACGCGCGGTAGGACTGCTCGACCTCGTCGAACAGCAGCGCCGTTCGAACCGGCCCGTCGGTCGTGATCTCACTGCTGCGAGCCTTGACGAACTCCCTTTTCGACTCGGTGTCGACGTTTGGGAACCACTGCACGTCGGACGCTCGACCCTCGGCGTACGCGGCGAGTTGCTCGTCGATCCGTGACTGTAGCCACTCGTTGAGATCGGTCTCGTCGGCGGCAGCGAACTCCGTCAGGAGCTCGCCGGGGTCACCGACGTAGAACGCAGGGATGCCGTGCTCCCACGACTCGTCGAACAGGTGATAGAGGAGCTGAGTCTTCCCAGACCGGTACGCCCCGACCAGTGCGAGCGGGTCCACCGGCCGGCCGTCGACGAACCGATCGAACGTCTCTTCCGCGCGGTCCAGCTGCCGTTCGTGCTCGTCGGTGAGCGGCCGCCACTCCTGGCCCAGGGTCGCCTTCCGAGTTCTCTGATCGGTCTCCATCTCACCCGACCATTCTAACTCAATTTGGCTAAGTCTTTTGGTCGGGTACTGTCACTCGTGTCTCGGGCGACCAAGCACTTGAACCCACATCTCGTATGACCGTGGCGGCCGAAAAAGCCGCATTTGAGTCGCACAATTCGGTTTCTGTCGGTTCACATTGATCACTGCCCCGTCATCCCCTGTGGCTGAGTGCTTCAGCTGAAGTCGGCATCGGTAGCCCAAGTTTTTAGTTCATGGGTCAATCACACTCATTTGAGGTAAGGAATCTGTGCACTCGAAATCACTGGATCTCGCGGGAGAGCGGGTCGTGGCCGGGTCGCGCGAACTCACGCTGGGTGCGGCAGTCGGTTCGGGGAACGAGGGCGTCGTCTACCGCGTCGACGGCGTGGCCGACAGGGTCGTGAAGGCGTTTTTCGAGGATCGCCGCGACGAGAAAGAGGAGAAGATCCGCGCGATGATCGACAACGAACCCACGGACGGGGCCGACCACCCCGATGACGTACCGCCGATCATCTGGCCGGAAGCCCCGGTCGAACGCGAATCAGACGGCTCCTTTCTGGGCTACGAGATGCCCTACAAGGACATCGAGGACGCCACGCCCGCCTTCCAGTACTCAGTCGTGGACCTCGACTGGCACGACAGCGAACCCCACGACCGGTTCAAGGCCGCGCGCAATCTGGCAATCGTCGTCCACAACGTCCACCAAGCGGGCCACGCTCTCGGTGACTTCAACGACAAGAACATCCTGTTCGACGACGGGCGCGTCACGCTGATCGACTGTGACGCGTTCCACGTCAGCGGCCAGGACACGATCTATCCCGACAAGAGCTACCACCCGCGGTACTCGCCGCCGGAGCGACGTGGCGAGTCACTGACGGCGGTCCAGAAGGCAGATCGTTTCTGCCTCGGTGTCCACATTTTTCAGCTCACGATGGAGGGCCAGCACCCGTACCACGGGATCGGCGACGACGTTGTCGACGGCGACTGGCCCGACAAGATCCAGGGGAATCCCTTCCCCTACGAAGAACCCGATGTCGACGTGCGGCCGGAGGACCGGCTTCGACAGCGCTATCAGCAGTTGCCAGCCACGATCCGCGGCCTCTTCGAGCAGTGCTTCGGCGAGGGATCGAAGTCCCACACCTGGGGCCGTCCCAAGCCAATCGAGTGGGTGAAAGCGTTCGGCGAACTCACCGACTACTCACAGCAGGTTCCCTTCGAGGAGTCTTCCGACGGCGGGGGTCAAAACTCCGAAACCGCGATGGAACCGACCGTTCCCGACTTCGGTGTCTCCAGTCCTAGTCAGCAGACTGCGAACGGTTCGCGTGGATCGGACGCCGATTCCGTGACCGTGCCCGACTTCGGTGGTCACGCGAGTCGGAGTGAGGGGGGAGGTCGCGACGACGACTCCGACGAGGAACCGACCGTGCCTGACTTCGGGGCCTGATCTCATGCCACCGAAGACCGCCTCGATCCGGGCCGCTGAGGCACCCGCTCGTGGCCGAGTCGGCACGGACCCCGTCACGGGCTGTGAGCCGGTCCACTGACAACCACCTGCCGTTTTAAGCCATCTGGGAAACACGATGATCGACATGGAACAGTTGGAACGTGCCGTGATCGCCGCGCGGACCTCGGAGACGAGGGAGGGTATCGTTCGGATGCTGTGGGATAGCGGGATGGTGCCGGTAGCGACGGTCGCAGACGACGTGTCTCGCCAGGAGGGGACGTTCCACTGGGCTGTTGGGGCACACCTGGATGTGCTCGACGGCTTGCTCGTCGAGTACGGGGAGAACGATGGGACGCGAACGGTGGAGCTGACGGATACTGGACGGGCGGTCGCTGCCGTCCTCGACGTGGCGGATGAACCGGCAGAGGACGACGAAATCGCCGAGGTCATCGCAGACGTTCGTCCGCTAGCCGAAGTCGCCGGCGATGATTTCCGAGAGACGGCCACAGAGTTACTAACCGCCGACGACCCCCTCGTCCGAACACTCGCGCTGGATATCTTGGCACAGCGCGATTGGACCGACGACGTAACGGTGGCCTCTGTGATTGTCGACCACCTCGACGCCCTCGCTGACGATCCGAACCCGGCCGTACGGGCCGCTCTCGTCGATCTCGTCGGCGATCACGCCGATGCGATCCCGGCGTCCGCCCTCCCGCTGGATCTCGTCCGGCGACTGCTCGACCACTCCGACCAGATCATCCTCCACGCCACGGCGTCCGGATTTAGGGCGCTGAGTCGCGAGTATCCTGACGAAGCCGCGCGAGTCATCTGTGATCTCGACACCGTCGCCGCGTACGATGATCCGTTGACGATCGCCTGGTTACTCAACGGCGTCGTTAACCTCGCCGAAGACACCCCGGAGTCCGTAGACGTATCGCTGTCGACGCTCGACACGCTCCTCGAATTCGACGAGAGCCTCTATGTCCCCGCCGCGCTCGGACGCCTCGTCGCGGCGCTGAGCGACCGCGACCCCCATGCTCTCGATTTGCTCCGGGAGCGTGCGCTCGAGAGCACCACTGGCGAGGGCTCCCTCGACGCCTGGACACTGCTGCTCGCGTCCCCGATCGTCGAGGTCGCGCCAGACCTGGCCCGAGAGCTGTGGGACGGGGTTCCGGCAGTCTTGCGGAGCGATGACCGTGATGATCGCATAGCTGGGCTCCGTTTCGTGTTCGTCACTGCACGCGAGGACCGCGAGATCGCGGTCGAAGTCACAGACCAGCTTCACGACGCTCTCCGATCCACAGACAACAAGGTCCGCTGGGAGGCGACGAGGGCCATCGCCTATCTGTCGGTCGCTGATTCGTTCGTCGGAAACGGCGTCCTCGACGAGTTGCGTGTCGGCCTGGAGCACGGCGATGCCGATATCCGGTCCATTTCGGCAAATGCTATCGGATCGCTCGCCGTGAACGACGACGAAGAGGCCGGTGAGTACGTCGACGACCTCCGTACTTCGCTCGAGGATCCGGCCGCCGGTGTGCGGCGAGCAGCGCTACGGTACCTGGACTTGATTGCCAAGGATACTCCTGCCACAGTCGCCCCATTCCAGGACAATCTCGTGGCACGACTGGACGACGACGACGAGACGGTCCGATCGAGAGCTCTCTCGGCGGTCGGGCACATCGGTCGGGGGGCAACGGACACGGAGACGGCCGCTGACACCGTCGCCGAGATACGGCCTCACCTCACGGACGACAGCCCCACTGTCCGGGAAGCCGCCACGGAGGCTGTTGGCGATATCGCCGCGGCACACGCTGGTGCCACGACCGTCGTGAGCGAAGAGTTACACGCAGCGCTCGACGACGACACCCCCGTCGTCCAGGCGGCGGCGAACGCGATCGGGAGCATCGCGATCGAAGAGGCGGCTTCTGTCGCAGACGCGGCACCCGACCTCCGCGCGCTCCTCGACGATCCGGATGAGACCGTCCGGTTCGAGGTGACACGGGCGCTCGGACTCATGGCCCGTGACGGGATCGAAGCAGCCCTGGAGGCTGCGCCCGTACTGCGTCCGTTAGTCACCGATCCCGACGCGACGGTACGAGGGAACGCCGTCGGCGCGCTCATCGACATCGCCAGCACTGATGAGGAGCGGATTCCTGACATCCTCGACGCGGTTCGGGAGGCACTGGACGACGATGCTGAGCGGGTTCGTCAGCAGGCGGTCAACAACCTGGGGATACTCATCAACCGTGTGCCGTCTTCGGCCGAGCACCTCGATACTGATCTTCGGGAGAGGCTCGACGATCCCAGCTCAGAAGTCCGTGCCACAGCCGTCAGCGCACTCGATTGCGTCTTCGACGCCGACGAGACGAGCCTCCCGACATCGGATATCCTTGGCTATCTCACCTTGCTATCCGACGACGAATCAGAGGATGTCCGATTTCAGGTGGCACGGGCACTGGTCAAGGCCGCGCTGAATGATCCTGAGGCCGTCGTGGGCGCGCGCGACTCGATCGAAACGCTGCTCCGGGACGACGCGCCGTCCGTTCGAGAGCAGTCAGTCCGGGTGGCCGGGCTGCTCGCCGAAGCGGAGATCGGGGTTGCCACGGCCTTCGTCGATCGACTACGTGCTCTACTGACCGACGACGAAGCGGACGTCAGAGAGCAGGCTGCGAGGGCGCTTGGGATGGTTGGGCAGGTGGCTCCCGAGACAGTCGATGAGACGGTGACGGCCCTCGAACCGCTCCTGTCGGCGGAGGACCCCTCCGTCCGAGAAGGGGCGACGTGGGCGCTGTTTATGATCAGTCAAGACTGCCCACGCGAGTTGTCGGCGCTCGTTCCACCCCTCTCGGGGTTGTTGGTCGACGAAAGCGCGTCCGTCCGCACCCAGTCGGCGCTCGTGTTCGTCGGCATCGAAGAGCACGATCCCGACGTGATTCTCGATCATCTCGATACGTTCCGATCGTTGCTCACTGACGAGGATGTCGATGTTCGCAAGGCAGCGGCGCGTGTGCTCGCGGTTACGGCGGCCGACCGGCCGGAAGAACTGCGTGTCGCAGTCGACCAACTGCGTGAACTGCTCGAAGATGCCGACTCGACGGTCAGGAAGAACGCTGCCGGCGCGTTACGCGGAGTGGTCAGCGAGTACCCAACGGCCGTCCCGGCCGAGGATTTTATCGAACTACTGCATGACGACTCCGCAGCCGTAAAAAAACAGGCAACCCAGGCACTGGGGCAGATCGCCAGTGGAGGTGAGGAGGCGGTCGCGCTCGTCTCTGGCGCCGTTGAGACCATCAGTCGACTGGCGACCGACGAGGACACTGACGTTAGACAGGTCGCCACCTGGACACTGGGTACGATCGCACAGCACGACCCCGAACTCGTTGCCCCGTTCGTCGACGACGTGGGCGAGTGTTTCGACGACGAGATGGCGACCGTTCGGAGCCACACCGCGCGTTTCGTCGGCCTCGTCGCCCGCGACCAACCGGCAGCGACGATCGGGTGTATCGACGATCTACAGACACTGCTCGCCGACGAGAACGATATAGTCAGGCAAAACGCCGTGAGCGCTCTCGGGGATATTGCGGATCACGATCCCGATCCCGTCGTTGCCGCCTTCGACGACATCGTGGCACTCACGCGAGCAGAGGCGCGCGACGTTCGGTACAGCGCCGCCCGTGCTGTCGGCCTCGTCGCGCAGGGAACGGCAGCGCCGACGAACGAGGCCGTCTCGACACTCCAGTCACTGCTAGACGACGACTCGGATCGGATTCGGCTCCACGCCACGAACGCCCTGAGCCTGCTTGCGGGGGAGTCGCCAGTGGCCGTCGCTACGGTCCTCTCCGATCTCCGGGCGAGATTGACGGACACCGAACCACCGATCAGACGGAACGCCGCTCAGGCTGTCGGCGAGATTGCAAGCGGTGCACCGGAGCGGGCGACGGACACCGTTCCGGAGCTCCAGCAACTCCTCTCAGACGAGGACGCCTCGGTCCGGAAGGCAAGCGCGTGGGCACTGAGTAGTATCGCTGACGAGGAACCGGACGCCGTCGTCGCAGTGATCGGCGATCTCCGCGCACGTCTCGACGACGACTCGACGGAGGCTCGGGGTTGGGCTGCACGAGCGTTAGGAAGGACGGTCGCCCTGGAACCCACTATCCTCGAAGCGACGGTCACGGACATCGTGTCGTTGCTGGACGAGGACACCGATATCGTCCGGTCCAACGCGGCGAACGCCCTCGGGAACGTCGCCAGCGAACGTCCGGAGCAAGTCGTCCCGGCGATTGATGCCCTCCAGGAACGACTCGAAGACGATGCCCCAGGAGTCAGGGGTCAGATCGTGCGCGCACTGGGGATTCTCTCTAAAGAGTATCCAAGCGCCGTTACCGACGTGGTCGACCGTATCGAAGATCGACTCGACGATCCCAACGAGACTGTTCGCTCCAATGCGGCCTTCGCACTCGGTGATGCGGCGCGCCAGGATCCCGATCCCGTCGTCGACACCGTAGAGACGCTGCAGTCACTCCTCGACGACGAGTCGCCCGCCGTCAGGCGGGGCGCGACTCGCGTCTTCGGGGATCTGGCCCGGGAGCGCCCCGGCGCCGCGGCACCAGCCGCCGCCGATGTGAGCGCTGGGCTGGAAGACGATGATCACGCCGTCAGAGCGGTCTCGATTCGGATGCTCGGGTATCTGGCCCGCGAGTATCCGGAGCGGGTCGTCGATTCGGTTAGCAAGCTCCAGGCGCGACTCGACGACGACGAACGCGTCGTCCGCCAGTACGCCGCGAACGCGCTGGGAGACGTCGCACGCCACGAGCAGGCTCCGGTCGCGGATACCACGACCTCCCTTCGGACTCGACTCTCGGAAGACACCCACCCGACCGTTCGCCAGAAAGCGGCGTGGGCAATCGGGATGGTCGCACAGGGGGACACATCGCTCACCGTCGACGCGGTGCCGGATCTCCGGGCGTCGCTCACAGATCCCGACCCCGATGTCCGGCGCGTTTCCGCCTGGGCCTTCGGCCTCGTCAGCGCGGGTGAACCGGACGTCGCCGACGCCATCGACGCCCTCCGTCCGCTCTTGGACGAAGACGAGGCGCCCGTCCGGCGGGCCACAGCGAAATCGATCGGACGGGTGTTCGATCCGGACGCCGACGACGCAACCGATGTCGTCGCGCCGCTGGAGCCGCTCCTGACTGCTCCTGACGAAGCGACCCGGGAGGGTGCCGTACATGCGCTAGGAAACATCGCCCGCGAGGAACCGGAGGCAGTCGAGCCAGTCGTGCCGACCCTGCGGGAGTTGATCGATGACGAGGCAGCGGCCGTTCGTCAGTGGGCGATCGTAGCCATAGGAATCGTTGCACGAGGAGATCCCCATATTCTCGAGGATGCCACGGGTTCGATCCGGCGTCGTCTCCACGATATCGACCCGCAGGTTCGGCAGAATACGGCGACGCTACTGGAAGAATTCGCGGAGCGACGCCCGAGTCTCGTTCAGGGAATGGTTGCGGACCTCCTCGAACTCCTCGGAGACGGACAACCTGATACCAGACGGAGTGCCGTCGAAGCGTTGGGCGGCATCGCGAATGCGGAGCCGTCGATTGGTGGCGATGTCGTAGATCCTCTGAGTACCCAGCTCACGGATCCGACATCGAAACTTCGGCACGCTGCTGCCTTGGCACTCGCTCGGATCGCCGACGCGGAACCGGGTACTGTCGTCGGTGTGCTCGACGATCTGGAGGAGTGTCTGGCCGACGACGACGCCGACGTGCGACGGACCTCGGCCTGGGCGATCGGGATTGTTGCGCAGGGAGTCCCGAAACACGTCGCCAACATGGTTTCGGAGATCGAACTACTGCTGGACGACCCCGAGCCGGACGTTCGAATCACGGCTGCGTTCGCGCTCGGGGCAGTCGGACGAGCACGGCCCGAAGCGATCGAACCGACGGCCGAGGAACTTCGTGATTGCCTTGACGACGAAGCCGAGGACGTTCGCGCCGCCACGATCCTCACACTGGCGTTCATCGACGACAGTGAGTCGGTCCAGCCTGACCCCGGTATCGAAGCCCTTCCGACGTTTATCGACGATCATCCGGATCTCTTCGACCGCTTTGGCCCCGAGAGCGTCGAACGTCTGACTCGCGACTGGCCCGGGGCGATCGAACGGGAGCTCAACGATCTGGTGCAACGTCTCGGTGCCGAGGACTCCGCGACACGGGGAGCTGCTGCCGACGCGATCGCTGCGATGAACGACGCCGACGAGAACGTGGTCGCGACGGTCAACAGTGACCTTCAGGTACTCGCCGCAGAACGCGGTCTCTCTGAAGCGACGATCCCGGAGATCCTCGATCACTTCCGTTCGGCAGACATCTCCGAGGAGGGAACGGACGGCTTTGCATCCAGAGATGTCGTCGACGAACCGGAGACTGATGTCGAGGCGTACATTTCGGACGGAAGCGTGGAGATCCGCTCTTCGGAGAGCGCAGGTGCGAGGAGTGGTACCGACCGCGACCCAACAGAACCCGAAGACACGGACGTCTACACGGGCGACGAGCAGGGCGACACCGGGGAGCAGCCCGACGATTCGACACCCCCGCTCGGTGAGATCATCGCCCAGGCCTGGATGGAGACGTTCGAGGCTTGGCGAGCGGAACGGCCGTCCGACTTGGAACTGCTTCAGAATGCACTCGCGGACCAGGACTCCCCCGCCGATGTTCTCATCAAGACCGAACGGCTCCCGACCGACGGCGAGCAGCCGTACCGTCCCCCGGTGTATACGCGTCCGTCCGTCGAGATCGAGTGCATCAGGCTCGGCCAGGCGTTCGCCGACGATCTCGAGGAGCGCATCGAACGCCAACGTGAGTGATCGAACACAGCCGAGGAGACGTTGGCGTTCGGGCTCCTTCCAGTCCGTGGTCACTCTCAAAGGGCTGTCACCACCAGATTTTGATATCAAATCGACAGTCTCTGATATAGAATCGTGACCGATCTCTTCCTCAACGGACGAACGCTAGCCGAAGAGATTCCAAACTAAACTGTGTAGCTAAACAAGCCAGCTATGCTATTTCGCCATACTAAATAGCCAGATTGTATAGCTGGGAGGTATAGCTAAGTAGTGTAGCTAAGCGATATGGCTATATTGATTGGCTATATCGTCTGACTGAGTTTTATAGTCGATCAGGCTAACTGGTTGACTATGCTGGCCTATACAACGTACTCGGAAGCCGGCGGGGTGGGGAAATCGACACTGGCGGCTAACCTCGCTGTCGCGGACGCACGGGCTGGACGAGACGTACTGGTCATCGACCTCGACCCTCAGGAAGCGTCGCTCTCGTTCCTGCTCGATGTCGACAACGATCGTGACGACAGCTCGGCCGATTCGCTCGTCCGACATCTCGTCGAGCGCCCACGGGGAGATTTCGACGACCTGATTAGAACGAGCGAGGGGGTCGACGTAATTCCCGCACACAACAGTCTCGAAATGCTGGCCAAACACCTCCAGCGACGTGAGGAAGAGGCGAACGACTTCGGCGAGAACTGGAACCGCAACGTCCAGCTGTTGCGTGTCCTCCGAGAGAACGATGTCCACGAGCGCTACGACACGCTCATCATCGATCCACCGGCGACCGCCGATGTCAAGCTCTACAACGCGATCCACGCGACACGGTCGCTCGTCGTGCCGTTCGAGCCCAGCGGGAAGGGGTTCAAGAGCGTCGACGGACTCGAAGATCTCGTCCCCGGACTGGAGGAGAACCTCGACATCAATGTCGGCGTACTGGCGATCGTACCGAACAACTTCTCGGGGACGAACGACCAGCGGGACATGCTCGCCGAGATCAGGGCGAAGGGATACGACGTGCCGATCGTCCTGAACGAGCGCGGGTCGCTGTTCGAGGGATGCTGGCGACAGCAGTGTTCGGCGTTCACCTACGTCGAAGAACACCGCAATCGGGAACGTGACTACGAGCTCGAGACGCTGGAGAAGCTCGAACAGCTGTCGACGGACCTACACGCCACCCTGGAGGCGACAGCATGAAACCCGGTGCTGGGGACGATCCGTTCGCAGACACTGACGCCGACGATGAGCAACAGGACGCCAACGCACAGGACGACTCCGACGACGGAGCCGTAGACATGAACACAACAGCATCTTCAGATCCGGCAGAATCCAGGGAAATGAGCGGGGGCAGCCGCTCGCAGACGAGTGCCACTGCCACGGAACTGCCCTACAAATACCGCCGGAGCAGTGTCAAAGACGGGCGAACACAGCAGCCAATGTTCCTACAGGGGGATACTGAGGATCTGATTGCAGAGACCGTCGCCGAGGTCGAGCAGCGGTTCGACGAGGAGGTCTACAAGACCGACGTGGTCGAGGCGATGATCGTCGCCGGCGGAGAAGAGACGACGCCTGCAGCGGTCCTCCAGCGGTGGGGGTACGGCATGAAGAACAGTTGACTAACAGTAGTATCCTCAGTTGAACAGCTGTTGCACAAGCTGTCTGAAAACAAAATACAAATAGATCTATGTAAATTAATATTATAGTAACAAATAAATTTACGAAAAACAGCCTTGCACTGATAGACATGCCCAGCGCTGGTCATGAGGCAACTTCAAACGACTCGCAGCGGAAACTGCGAACTCGGTCTACAACATCAACCAGTACGTGATTACTTGATTCCAATGCCTTATGTCGATTCAATGGGGCCGATCGATTCCTAACCTACTGTGGCCTGTCAGTTAAACGTCTCTGGGGAAGCTCGATACTGTTCAGATTAGCTGATTCCATGCGAAGCTGAACGAACTGAGCCAGCGGTGTCTGGACCGACGTGGCTAAAATAGTTTGAGAACAAAGAGATTTATCTTTTTACTTCTAAAAATATACATTCGACACTACTCCGATTTCCATGATTTTAGTATCTGAAATCGAGACCGTGAATGAACGAGCGTCTTTCAACGGAGTCGCGCCATTAACGAGAAACACGGCGTCATCGACGTCGTGACTCTCACGAAGTTCGGCAAAAAACGCGTCTGAAATAGTGTCGGTTCTCGTCGCTTGAAGCCATTTAGGCAGCAATCCGTTTGAATTAGATTCGATAGCGGCGTACAGCCAATACTGCTCATCGTCGATTCGGATCATAATCTCGTCGACCACAACATGATCCGGAGACCGACCGGATTTTGGCTGTGGATCGGCTTTGTCAACACAGTCATGTACCGTTGCTCGAGCAAGCCAAACACTAATTATATCAAAAAGTAAAACAGTATTTTAAAGAGACAGTAAAAAAGCTGCAGTTGAATACTGAACTACATCAGAAATCGTGGTGCCGCCTCGCGTTCAACAAACCCTGAGTCGATCTTGTCTAAATTCCCGATGAGGCGGGCGTTTTCGGGCATAGAGCACTTTGAAAACGAACTACCTCACTCTTCACCCTTATCTGAACACGACTGGTGTGACAGGAAAATGTGCATAACGGTATGGCAATAACAGAGGTACTTCTGTTTGAGAAGCCTCTGGATTTAGAAAAATGGGGTTTCTTGAGAAGAAACATACTTTCACTGAGTTCGCTCTACACTCGATTCAATCTTTTGTACTGAGTGGCATTGGACGCGGGTAGGTAAGGTGCTCTGGCCAGGTTGTTTATGAATGATAATGTTGGTATCCTTGTTATAGTTCTGTGGTCGTGAGAGTCCAATTGTTGCTGCGGAGCTTGATTTGACGCCTCTACCCTCTATTTTGTAGAAACAGCGATCGGATAGCAGATCGGCATTCGTACATTTGCTGAGTGTCGTTTCTTGAGAAGAAATACGGCAGTCGCGTCTGTACTGATAGTTGGCACTCGAAGAGTGTGGTATATCGACCACAAAAGGTGAGATCTTCAGCGCAGTGGCACCGACACGCGAACCAGTGCGTAAGGAGAGAGTTTTACCTCACACTGCCCATCAGTGATCCCTACGTGCTCTGTGTCAGGGGTGATCCGGTTGGGTGTTTCGTACGTGTTTTCGCGATACATCTCGTCCCCACTGAGTGAGGACACTGTTGCGGTTTCGGTCACGTCAAGGTCGCTCATGTCCACTGTAAGATCAACAGCGCTGTCGTCGCTTCGGCGGTTGACGAGGGTCACTACGAGTTCGTCATCATGTTCGACAGCCATCGCGTCAATAGCCGGAACGTCGTCGACAGCTCTGATGTCGCCAAAGGACGATGTGGTACTGATCGTATCACACTGTACGTCGACGCCGAGCGGTGTTCCGTCAGCAAGGTCAGAGAGCAACACGTGGCCATGGTGAACCGGGTCTGGCCATACCCGTTCTCGGTGCTTTTGCAGGCCGCCACCATGATTGACCGTCGCTGAATGCGTGAGCATCTGTACGAATTCACCGATCCGAATGCACTCGTGGACTATCGTCGCGAGATACAACGGCTCCGAGATTGTCAGGCGCGTCGGCATCGTCTCCGGTGTCAACCCGTCGCCGTGGCTGTCGAGCTCCGGGTTCTCATGGAAGTGAGCGAACAGTTGAAGTTCGGTAATTGCCAGCCGTGGTGACTCAATCCCGGCGTTGGCCATCCGGTCGCGCAGTGCGCGATACTTTTCACCCAACTGATCAGCGTAGGCCATGAACCCGTGGAACAGTTCGTCTGCATCCGTCCCAGTGTGGACATTCCCGCCCGCAAGGATGTGGTCGGTGATGATGCTCGGTTCGTCGCCCGCCTGCTCCAACAGGGCATCGTTCCAGCTGTTGTCTGGGGAATTTCGGTTCCCGACAGCCTGAACGGTAATCTCTGGATCGGACGCCAGCATCGCCTCCCGGAACTGGCGGTAGCGGTCGGCGTTGCCCGAGGGAGTCGTCCAGCCGACCTGCCACTGTCCGAATAGCTCGTTCCCGATCTCCCAGTACTCGATGTCGAACGGTTCTGGATGGCCGTGTTCGGCCCGTAGCGCTCCCATCTCGGTGTCCGTCGAGCCATTACAGTATTCGACCCAGTCGGCCGCTTCCTCGGGTGATCCATCCCCGGCGTTGATACAGATCATCGGCTCGCAACCAACGGTTTCACAGAAGTCGACGAACTCCGCCGTACCGAAGAGGTTTGGCTCGACGTGGCCCCAGGCCGGATTGACACGGGACTGTCGCTCGTCGATTGGGCCGATACCATCGCGCCACCGATAGCCCGAGACGAAGTTTCCACCGGGCCACCGTAGCAGTGGGAGGTCGGCCTCGCGGAGGTGTTCAACGACCTCCGGGTCCGCCTTCGCGATGTGGTCCGAGGGGTAGAGCGTCACACGGTCGAGAACGAGGTCTGGGCCTGCCGACGCAGTCACAGCGAGCGTGTAGGCGGCGTCGTCGGCCGCTTCGACGGTCGACGCAGCAACGGTCAGGTCCGCTGTTTCGGTTGTCCATTCCCGATCTGCCTGGATCGTCTCCACGGCAAGCGGATCGGCCGTTGTCGGGTCGTCCTCTGGTGCGTAGACGCCCAGGGTCACTGTCGTCGCCTCGGCCGCCCGGAGTCGTACCGAGAGCTCGAAGCTGTCGGTCCGATGCAGTGGGAGATAGGTCCGCTGTGCCAAGCCGCCCTCGGAGTCACAGACGACTCGCTGTGCACGGTCGCCCTCAGGAGACGTGTCGGGTGTCGTTCGGACGTCCCCGACGTGGAACCAGCCAAACGCAGTCCCGGACTGATAGGCCTCGAACAGCGCGTTCGGGTTCGGGATGTCCCACTCCTCGCAGTACTCTCTCACTGCGGTCTCGATCGCGTCCGCCTCGTAGTGGGGCTGGATGCCACCGTCGGGGTGACGATCGTCGGCGGGGAACTCCCATGGCCCGAACGTGGGATTGACCAACACCTGCGCGCACATGCCGCCATCGATGTTCCGGCCCAGATGCTCGGCGAACTTGCCGAACAACTGTTCGTTGACCGGGGATCCGCGCCGCTCTGGATCGACGACGACGGTGGCATCCGATTGCTGTACCGACTGGTGACTGTAAAGGGGGCGATCAGCCATGCTTTCGAATCTGCTCGTCCTCCCACTTATATCTGTATCTCGGCACCAGCGTCGGGGGCGTCACGACCGTCGACAGGTGTCGTGTCGCTGAAAACGCAGTCGACGCGCATCAGATGGACTGGCGACCAAAGCTTCTTGTAGAAGAGTCTGAAAACGCCTAACGTATGCCGCACGTCGAGAATTACGAGCTATTCGCAGTCCCACCGCGGTGGCTGTTCCTCCGGATCGAGACGAGCGACGGGCTCGTCGGCTGGGGAGAACCCGTTGTCGAAGGGCGCGTGCGAACAGTTCGAACCGCGGTCGAGGAATTGATGGACAACTACCTCGTGGGAGAGGACCCCTCCCGTATCGAGGATCACTGGCAAACGATGTACCGCGGTGGCTTCTATCGGGGCGGCCCTGTGTTGATGAGCGCTATCGCCGGTATTGATCAGGCACTCTGGGACATCAAAGGCAAGCGCTTTGGCGCGCCCGTCTACGAGCTGCTGGGTGGTAAAGCGCGTGAGCGGATGCGGGTCTACCAGTGGATCGGCGGCGATCGTCCCGCCGACGTGGCCGAACAGGCCTGTCAACAGGTGGACGCAGGTTTCACTGCTCTGAAGATGAACGCCACCGAGGAGCTCGAACGCGTCGACAGCCCGGCAGCGGTCGATGCCGCCGTCGACCGTCTTCGGCAGGTCCGGGAGGCCGTCGGCGACGAGGTCGGTATCGGCGTCGACTTCCACGGCCGCGTCTCCAAACCCATGGCCAAGCGACTGGTCGAAGAGCTGGCCCCCTACGAGCCGATGTTCGTCGAAGAGCCGGTTCTGCCCGAGAACAATGATGCCCTGCCAGAGATCGCACAGCACGCCTCGACGCCGATCGCCACCGGCGAGCGGATGTTCTCGCGATGGGACTACAAGCCGCTGTTCGAGCAGGGCGTCGTCGACGTGATCCAGCCCGATCTCTCGCATGCTGGCGGCATCACCGAAGTCAACAAAATCGCCAGCATGGCCGAGGCATACGACGTAGCGATGGCCCCCCACTGCCCACTTGGTCCACTGGCGCTGGCCTCGTGTCTCCAGGTCGATGCCGTCTCGGCAAACGCCTTCATCCAGGAGCAGAGCCTCGACATCCACTATAACGAGACTGCCGACGTGCTGGAGTACCTCGCTGATCCATCGGTGTTCGACTACGAGGACGGCTACGTCGACATCCCCGATGACCCCGGCCTCGGTGTCGACCTCGACGAAGCGTACGTCCGGGACCAGAGCGAAACAGAAACTGACTGGCACAATCCAGTCTGGCGACATGACGATGGCAGTGTGGCGGAATGGTAATCATGCGACGGCGACAGTTTCTCCACACGGCTGCCGTCGGATCGAGTCTGGGACTGGCCGGGTGTTCCGGACAACTGGGATCGACACCGACGGCCACAGACACCGACACGCCCGAACCGACACCAGAGCCGGTCGAGTACACCAACCCCGTCTTCGAGCCAATCCTTGCGGACCCGACCGTGGTCCGGACCGAGGACGGCACGTACTACGCCTACGGGACCGAGGACGACTGGCACGACGGCGAAGGAGCACGCGTTGCGCCGACAGTCAAATCCCGAAACCTCGTCGACTGGGAGTACGCCGGCGAGGCCTTCGACGCGAAGCCAGACTGGAAGGAAGGGAACGTCTGGGCTCCAGAAGTCGAGTCCATCGACGGCCAGTACGTGATGTACTACGCTTTCTCGGTGTGGGGCGACGAGAACCCTGGCATCGGTGTCGCGACAGCCGATTCGCCCGAGGGCCCGTTCGAGGACCAGGGAGAGTTCATCCGGAGCGACGACATCGGCGTCCCCAACTCCATCGACCCGAACTACTTCGTCGACGACGACGGGACACCCTACCTGTTCTGGGGGAGTTTCCACGGTATTTACGGGATCGAACTCGCCACGGACGGTCTCTCGACGGTCGGCGAGAAGTTCCAGATCGCGGGTGATCGCTTCGAAGCGCCCTACGTCTACAGGCGCGAAGGGAGCTACTATCTCATGGTCTCGTCGGGGTCGTGCTGCGACGGTCCGTTGACGACCTATCAGGTCGAGGTCGGCCGCTCGGACTCGCTGGAGGGCCCCTATCTCACCGCGAACGGTCGCGACCTGATGAGCAATCCCGGGACGGTCGTCGTCGATGGCAACAACCAGTTCGAGGGACCGGGCCATCACACGGTCGTCCACGACGACGCGGGCCAGCCGTGGATGCTGTACCATGCCTACGACACCGAGCAGTACTGGATCCGGAACACGCCCCGCCGCCCGCTGATGATCGACCCGCTCGAGTTCGAGGACGGCTTCCCTCGCGTACCCGGACGGACACCGAACGCGTCTGGCACCGGACCGATCGTCGAGACCGAGTAGCGTCGTCTGTCGTTTTTTTCTCCTAGCCCCCGCCAGAAACCCCATTTACGAAAGTTATATATACCTCTACCGAAACCGTTTGTGTGTATGAGCGACAGTGGCAATAGCCATACCTCGCAGCGAGTAGCGCAAGCAATGAACCGACGCCGATTCGTCCAGCTGGCTGGCGCGACTAGCGTTGCTGGTCTGGCCGGCTGTTCCGGCGACGGTGGCTCTGGTGACGGGAGCTCCGGTGACGGTGGCTCCGGCGACGGGGGGTCCGGCGACGGTGGTACCGGGACCGACACGTCGACGGACACGATCACGCCCGCGACCGGCGACGGGCTCGCCTACTGGACCCTGTTCGGTGGTGGCGACGGCGAGACGATGCGCTCGATGGTCGAGACCGTCAACGAGGAGACGGACCTGAGCGTCAACCGGCAGCGCGTGCCCTTCGGGGAGTACTACAACCGCCTGTACACGTCCCTGACCGGCGGACAGGCACCTGACGTTGCAGTGATGCACGCCGACCGCCTGGTCGAGTATCAGGACCTCGTCGTCCCGCTGACCGAACAGTTCTCCACCGACCCCTACGTCGACTCTATCATCAACCGTGTGACTGTCGACGGTGATATCTTGGGCGTCCCACTCGACACGCACCCGCAGGGACTGTGGTACAACAAGGATATCTTCGAGGAAGCGGGCCTCGACCCGGAGAGTCCGCCGAGCACGCCCGAGGAGTTCCAGCAGGCAAACGAAACCATCGCTTCGGAGACCGACTACACGGTCGGCCAGATCCACGCCGGCGGCCTGTCGATGGGCTTTTTCAACCTGGCTGTCCGGAGTCGCGGAGCGCAGATCCTCAACGATGAAAAGACCGAGGCCGCGTTCAACAACGAGGACGGCGTCGCCGTCGCCGAGTTCTACGACAACATGGTCAACGAGTGGAACTGGATCCGCCAGAGCTCCGACGAGGGGTGGAACGCCTGGAACAACGGCGAGTGTGCGTGGCTGCTTGACGGGACCTGGCACCTCAGCGTCGTCCGCGGGTTGGACTTCGACTTCGGACTGGCGAAGCCGTACTTCACGCCCGGCTCCGACGAGCCGATGACTGCCGGTAACAGCCACACGCTGGTGATCCCGCGGAACCCGGACCGTAGCGACGAGAAAGAGCAGCAGGCGATGGAACTGATCCGCCTGCTGACCCAGGACTACAACCTCCCGTGGGGGAAACAGGCCGGACACCTGCCTGCGAGCAACGCGGCTCTCGAAAGCGACGAACTGCGCAGCTCCGACACCTGGAACCAGTCGCTGAGCACGTTCTACGAATTGGCGACGAATGGTCGGGTCGCGTACATGCCCCGGACAGAGAACAACGGGGAGTGGACGCCCGAGATCTGGCAGCGTTTGAACGCCGTCCGTCAGGACGAGACCGAACCCCAGCAGGCCATTGAACAGGCCGTGCAGGGCGTCAATCAGATCCTCTAGAATGTCTCAGGTCGACCACGAACCCGGCGCGGATGGCGGGCGACTCCCAAGCCTCGGCGACGGCAACGCCAGGATCCGCGAGTGGCTGGCGGGCTTTGGCTTCGCGCTGCCGTATCTGGTGGTCGCGGCCGGGTTCCTCTTCGGGCCGCTCTTGCTGGGGCTGTTCATGAGCTTCCACAACTGGAATCCCATCTTCCCGGCGGAGTCTGAGTTCATCGGTCTGGCGAACTACGAGGAGCTCATCGCCGATCCGCGGTTCTGGAACGCGATGAAGAACACGCTGTACTTCGTCGTGTTGACCGTGCCGAGTATCGTGGTCGGCTCGCTGTTGCTGGCCCTCGGTGTCAACCGCGAAGTCAAGGGGCGATGGGTCCTCCGAGCCATCTTCTTTAGCCCGTACGTGCTGACTGTGGCAGTCATCGGCCTCCTGTGGACCGATCTGTTCAGTTCCACGGGGCTGATCCCGTACTACGCCGCACAACTCGGGATCAACACCGGCTCGTGGCTCACTGACCCGACGCTTGCGATGCCTGCCATCACCATCACGACGATCTGGTGGTCGCTGGCGTTCAACTTCGTGATCCTGCTGGCCGCTCGGCAGAACGTGCCAGAACGCCTCTACGAGGCTGCGAAGCTCGACGGCGCGAGTAGCTGGCGGATGATGCTCGACATCACCATCCCGCAGATGCGCAATCCGCTTATCTTCGTCGTCATCACGACGTTCGTGGGGTCGTTCCAGGTGTTCGGCCAGCCGTTCATCATGACATCTGGCGGCCCGTCATTCTCGACGACGACGGTCGTGATGTACCTCTACCAGACCGCGTTCAGCGCGGGCGACTTTGGCTACGCCGCGGCGGTCGGGTACGTCCTCTTCATGATCCTGATCTTTGTGTCGCTGATCAACTTCTATGTCCTCGGAGGTGACGGCGAATGAGTACCGAAACGAGCGGTCTCTTCGACGATGTCTCCTTCACGCGCGAACAGTTCCGGTCGTTCGCGGTCCACGCGGCACTGTACGGAACGGCGTTCCTGTTCGTCGTGCCGTACGCGTATATGTTCACCACGTCGATCCAGCCCCGCGAGCAGATCTACTCGGACGTCCCCTTCCTCATTCCCCAAGGGTTCACGCTCCGGTGGTACGAGCAGTTGCTCAACAACTCCCAGATCATCAACTGGACGATCAACACGGTACTCCTGGCTGGCGCGACGACGATCGTCGTCCTGCTGGTCGACTCGATGATCGCCTACTCGCTGACCCGACTGGAGTGGCCCGGCCGCAAGGCCGTCTTCTCGGTCATCGTGGCGAGCTTCATGGTGCCCGGAATCATCAATCTCGTGCCGGTGTTCATGATCGTTTCCGAACTCGGGTTGGTCAACAACCTGATCGGCGTGATCCTCCCCAGCGTCGCGAACCCGCTGGGCGTGTTCATGCTGTACCAGTTCTTCCGGGACATCCCCGAGGAACTGGAGGAGGCCGCCCGGCTCGACGGCTTCTCGCGGATCCGCATCTTCACGCACATCACCCTGCCGCTGATGCGATCCGCGCTGGCCGCGCTGGGCCTGTTCATCTTCATCTGGACGTGGAACGCTTTCCTCTGGCCGCTCGTTATCCTGCAGGATCAGGCAATGTACACGCTCCCGATCGGTCTCGTGACGGTGCAGGACACGATGGGGGTCACCGAACCGGGGATCGTGATGGCCTCCGCGGTCATCGCGTCGGCCCCGCTGCTGATCGTGTTCCTGCTCCTGCAGAACCACCTCGTGCGAGCGGTCGAGATGCAGGGGACAGTCGGATGACGGGGACGACCCAGACGGCCGTAGACGGCCGCCGGACTCCGGGCGACCAGATTGAGCGTGATCGGGACGACGGGGCGGGCAAGGAGCAGGACCCGCTCCAGGCGACCGCGCAGGCGACGGGCAAGTTCGTCTGGGACCATCTCCCGTCGATCGTCCTCGTCAGCGTCGCGTGGTTCCTCGCGTCGCTCCCGGTCGTTACGATCGGGCCGGCGTCGGTCGGTGCCTACCGTGCTGTCCTGTCGATGCGAGCGGGGGAGGGGCTCGATATGTCCGCGGTTCGGGCGGCCGTTCGCGCGCAGTTCGTCCACGCCACACTGCTCGGACTCTTTCCGGTGCTCGTCGCGGGCATCGCGGTCAACTACGCGCTGGCGTACCTGACGACGGGTGCGCTCGCAGCCGGCGTGCTCGCGGTCGCCGGGATCTACGTCGCGCTGTACGCGACGCTCGTCCTCGTGCCGGCGTTCATCGCGCTGGCCCGGGGTGAGACGGTGTCGGCAGCGCTGTGGTACGGCTACCGCTGGACGGCCCGCAACGCTGTCGAGACGATCGTGCTGGGGACGGTGACGCTCGCCCTGCTGGCGATTGCCGCCGTGGGGACCGTCGCCATCGTCCTGCTGTTCGCGGGCGTCGCCTGCGCGTTCCACGTCGAGCTCGTGACCGGTATCGACGACCAAATCAGGAGTGAGCGATGACACAGAGCACACACTACGACCGACGGCGTATCGGCTCGCCCTTCGCGGGTGCACCACCAGCTATAGTTCATCAGAATCCATGAGTCAACAGCATATGAGCGAGAACGGCAACGTCGGCTCCGTCACGTTCGACGGCGTCCAGAAGATCTACGACGACAACGTCGTCGCCGTCGACGACTTCGACGCCGAGTTCGACGCCGGCGAGTTCGTCACGATCGTCGGCCCGTCCGGCTCCGGGAAGTCCACGCTGCTGCGGATGATCGCCGGCCTTGAAGCCATCAGCGGCGGCGACATCCGCATCGACGGTGAGAGCGTCAAGGGCGTCGAGCCCCAGCGCCGGGGCATCGCGATGGTGTTCCAGAACTACGCGCTGTACCCGCACATGAGCGTTCGCAAGAACATGGCCTACGGCCTGAAGCTGACGACAGACATGTCCAAGTCAGCGATCGATGAGCGCGTACAGGAGACGGCGGAGATGATGGGGATCGGCGACCTGCTGGACGACAAGCCCTCTCAGCTGTCGGGTGGGCAACAGCAGCGCGTCGCCACCGGCCGCGCCATCGTGCGGGATCCGAAGATCTTCCTGATGGACGAGCCGCTGTCGAATCTGGACGCGAAGCTGAAGGTCCACATGCGGACGGAACTCCAGCGCATCCAGAACGATCTGGAGGCGACGATGATCTACGTCACACACGATCAGGAGGAGGCCCTGACGATGAGCGACCGGATCGTGATCCTCAACCACGGGGAACTCCAGCAGATCGGGACGCCCGACGAGGTGTACAACGAACCGGCGAACCGCTTTGTCGCGGACTTCATCGGCTCACCGGCGATGAACTTCTTCGACGTGAGCCTGACCGGCGAACGCCTCGTCGGCGACGGTTTCGAGTACGATCTCCCCGAAGCGACCGCTGCCTACCTCGACGAGAACGCGAGCGGGAGCGACCTCGAACTGGGGATCCGGCCGGAAGATATCGAGCTCAGATCTGCAGGCGGACGGTCGTTCACCACCACGGTCGATGTCGTCGAGAACGCCGGAAGCGATAGCTACCTGTATCTGGACCTCGCCGGCCAGGAGTGTCGCGTCCGCGCTCCCAGTGACGTGAAACCGTCGGTCGGCGAGCAGATCACCGTCACGTTCGAACCGTCGGACATCCACGTCTTCGACCGGTCGAACGGCGATAATCTGCTCGTCGACGCGCCCGAGCAGGCCGCTGTCTCGGACGAACAGGCCGTCTAACGTTTTCGGAAAAACTCTGTCATGGAATTCGACGGCGTGCTTTCGCCGTCGACTCTCCCACGTTTCGACAGTCACAACGTATAGGAACCTTCGCAAGAGAGACGGTATCGATGCAGGTCACGGAGTACACCGTCTACGCAGTGAAGCCGCGGTGGCTGTTCACACGCATCGAGACCGACACCGGACTGGTTGGCTGGGGCGAGCACGTCGCTGCCGGGAGTCCGAGCGCCGTCGCCGAGATGACCGAGACGCTGCTGGAGCGGTACGTCGTCGGCGAGGATCCTCGACCGATACAGGACCGCTGGGAGACGATGTATCGCGGGCAGTTCTACCGGGGCGGTCCGGTGATGATGGCCGCGCTCGCCGGCATCGATCAGGCGCTGTGGGACCTCAAGGGCAAACACCTCGACGTGCCGGTGTACGAACTGCTCGGCGGGAAGGCCCGCGACCGCGTGCGGACGTACACGTGGATCGGCGGGGACCGCCCCTCGGACGTGGCCGCGGAAGCACGGGAGCGACTGAACTCGGGCTTTACCGCGGTGAAGATGAACGCGACCGAGGAGGTCCGTCGGGTCGACTCGCCCGATGTCGTGTCAGCCGCTGCCGACCGGATCGGCGCGATCCGCGACGCGGTGGGCGACGACCTCGACGTGGCGCTGGACTTCCACGGCCGGGTCGCCAAACCGATGGCAAAGCGACTGGCAGAGGCCGTCGAACCCCATTCGCCCTTTTTCATCGAGGAACCAGTCCTCGCAGAACACAGTGAGGCCCTGCCCGCTGTCGCTGCCCATACGAGCACCCCCGTCGCGACGGGCGAGCGGATGTACACGCGAGCGGCGTTCAAGCCACTTTTAGAGCAGGGGGCCGTCGACGTGGTCCAGCCAGATCTGTCCCACGCCGGCGGCATCACCGAGGTTATGCGCATCGCCGGGATGGCCGACGCCTACGACGTGGCGCTGGCTCCTCACTGTCCGCTGGGGCCGATCGCGCTTGCGGCGTGTCTGCACGTCGACGCCGCCGCGCCCAACGCCCTCGTCCAGGAGCAGAGCCTCGGGATCCACTACAACGAGGACGTGGATCTGCTGGACTATCTGGCCGACCCCGGCCTCTTCGAGTACGAGGACGGCTTCGTCGAGATCCCCGACGGCCCCGGACTGGGGATCGAACTCGACGTGGACGCCTTCGAGGAGTGGGAGGAAGACCGGTCGTCGGCGTCGGTATGGCGACACGCTGACGGGAGTTTCGCGGAGTGGTAGCGAGACCCCGACCGCAGGGAGGGGTCTCAGAAAAGTGAGCGGGAGCGTCAGCGACACGCGAGCAGCGAGGGGCGCGCCGAACGTCGTGAGGCGCGGTCCTCGACACTACGAGTGCGGCGTCTCCGACGCGGTCGATGCGTTCGTCCGCACCGGGGACCGTGTTGCCACCGGCGCGCTGGTGTGAAATTGTGCGGACCGATACGCTAATAAACGTGCGGCCGGACAACCGGAATGTGTATGCCGATCACGGTTAGAGAGCGGACTCCAGCGATATCGCTGGACGGCGACTGGCAGTTTCGAACAGATCCCGGCGACGATGGCGAAGCGAGCGACTGGTACGACCCCGACGCCGACTGGGACGGGGGACGAACGGTGTCGGTCCCCCACTCGTGGCAGGAAATCGACGAGCTACGGGGGTACACCGGCACGGCTTGGTATCGCCGCACGTTCGACGTTGACCTGATCTACGAGGAAGAGCGCGCGCTGCTCGCGTTCGGCGCGGTCGACTTCGAGGCGACCGTCTGGGTGAACGGCGAGCGCGTCGGTGACCACCGCGGCGGGTACCTCCCGTTCACAGTTGACGCGACCGACGCGATCGTCGCGGGTGAGAACACGATCGTTCTCCGGGTCCACGACCCTGAGGACATCACGGAGATCCCACACGGCAAGCAGGGCGCGCCGTGGTACACGCGCGTCAGCGGCCCCTGGCAGCGCGTCGACTTGCTGACCGTCCCGGAGACCCACGTCGTCGACGCCACAGTGACGCCGGATCTGGACGACGACACCGCGACCGTCGAACTGACTGTCGCGGGCGAGGGTGTCGACGCTGACGCAACTGTCACGGTCGAACGCGAGGGAACCACCGTCGCGACGACTACGGTCCCAGTCAAGGATCGGACGGCCACCGTCACGGTCAACGTCCCCAACGCTGACTACTGGACGCCCGAGTCCCCTGCACTGTACGACCTCACCGTCGAACTCGACGCTCGCGACACCCTCGACACCTACGAGGACTACTTCGGGATGCGGAGCGTTTCCTTCGAGGATGGCGAGATCTACCTCAACGGCGAATCGTTTACGATGCGTGGCGCGCTCGACCAGGCGTTCTATCCCGACACCTTCTATCGGCCTGCGGATCTCGACACCTTCGAGCGAGAGATTGAGGCTGCCAAGGAACTGGGCTTCAATCTCCTGCGCAAGCACATCAAGCCTGCCCACCCCGAGTTCGTCGAACTTGCCGATCGGATGGGCATGCTCGTCTGGGAGGAGCCAGCCAACCCCAAAGTGTACACCGAGCGCTCCAAGGAGTTGTTCCGGGAGCAACTGCGGGGCATGATTCAGCGTGACTTCAACAGTCCAAGCGTGATCGCGTGGTCGATCTACAACGAGGAGTGGGGGATCGGCCACCACGACGAGGAGGAACCACTGTGGACCGACGATGAGAAGCAGGACTACCTCGAAGTGCTGTTCGAAGAAACCCAGTCTTGGGACCCGACACGGCTCATCTGTGACAACTCCGGGTGGGCACACGTTGCGACGGACCTCAACGACTACCACGAGTACTTCGTTGCACCGGATCGCGTCGACGCCTGGCGCGACCGCCTAGACGAGATGGTCGCGAACCCGGCGGGCAACTACGGCGACGTCCGGACCGATCCCGAGGACGCACCGCTGCTGGTCTCGGAGTTCGGGACGTGGGGGCTGACGAACGTGAACGCGCTCGAAGACCACTACGATGGCGCACCCCACTGGTTCACGCACGACTTCCTCGACGGGATGAAACAGCCCGGCGACGTGCACGGGAAGTTCGAGTCGAGCCACGCCGCCGATGTGTTCGACGACATCGACCACCTCGCGAACGCCTGGCAGCGCCGCGAGTTCCAGAGCGTCGAGACGATCATCGCCGACATGCGCGCCCACGATGGCGTCAGCGGTTACGTCATCACCGAACTCACCGACATCGAGTGGGAGTTCAACGGTATCCTCGACTATCTGCGCGAGGAGAAGGCGTTCCACGACGACTTCGCACGGATCAACGCACCCGTCATGGTCCACCTCGAACCCACCGCGGGTTCCGTCTGGGCCGGCGATTCGATCGCGGCAGACCTCGTCGTAGCTAACGAGACGAACGAGAGCACGGAGTTCGACGTGACTCTCGCTGTCGACGAGACCGAGACCATCGAGACGGTGTCGGTCGACGCCAACGAGAGCGTCCACATCGAGGACGCGATCACTGCCGACGCGCCCGCCGTCGAGACCGTCGAATCCATCGAAGTGACCGCCGAGGCGTCCGAACTGGAGCGGACCGCTGCTCGGTCGGTGGCTGTCGTTCCGGACGACGGACCGATCGCTGCCGACGGGACGAAGGGCGAGCCCCTCACCGTCGCTACCGACCAGGACGGACTGGCCGACGCGCTTGCCGCGCGCGGCTACGAGATGGTCGCCGACGACGCCGCGGCTGACGTGTCGCTGGTCACCGACCCTGACGACGCTGATGGAACCGCGCTGGTGATTCCGGACGCCGACGGTCACCTCGCCGAGATCGACCGCTTCGAGTTTACGGACCTGCCAGAAACCGAGAGCTGGAACCTCTGTGCCTCGTTCGTCTATCAGGATCTGTTCGACGGCGTCGACGCTGTCCCTGGCTGGGCGTTCGAGGGACTCTATCCGTACGGGTACGTCACCGACACGACCGACGCGGACGACGTGTCGGTGGGTTACATGGAGGGGTGGCTGGAAAACGACGGTGCCGTCGTGACGACGCGCGGGGACATCGGCATCTGTACATTGCGGGTCACGGACGCCTACGGTGACGACCCCGTGGCGACCAACGTCGTCGACCGACTGCTCGCGACGCTCGCCTGATACGGAGTATTGTAGATCTATCCCGGATCGACCCAGGACGGAGTGTGGTCGATCCGGGAAAACGGCGACAATACTCCGTATGACGCCCTGACCCACCACCGGGCTCTGATCGGTTATCGCTGTGCCCGCTGGATCAACGCCGTCTCGATCTCGCGACCGGTCGTCACAAGAAGGCTCGCGATCTCTTCTTCCAGTCTGCGCCCGTAGAGGCTCGACTCGGTCCCGCTAACCTCGATGGCGGCCACGGCGTAGTCGTCCGGGTCACGGATCGGGACGGCGACACTGTGGAGCCCCTGATACGGCTCGTCGTGGCCCACGACATGTCGGTGTCCCTCGAACGCCCCAGCACTGAACGTTCCCTGCAAGGGACTCTCGCGTTCGATCACCATTCGCTGGGAACGGATCGAGTCCAGTTCGGTCAGCAGATCGTCACTCTCGTCAGCCAGATCGTTGGCGTCGAGCAGTGCCTCGACCTCCACTGGCGGTCGATACGAGAGGATCGCTTTGCCGCCGACGGAGATCGGTGCGGGGAACCGCTCGCCGACACCGACTGGTGCGCCGACGTCGTCGTCCTCGGTCGCCTGATAGAGATATACTGCATCGCCGTTCTCCTCGACGACGAGCGACACTGTCTCACCGGTCCTGGCAGCCAGCGCATCGAGGTCGTCGGCAGCGAGCTGGAACACGTCTCGTCGGTCACGGACGGCCGTCCCGGCCTCGAACCAGCGCAGCGACAGCGCGTACTTTCCGCCGTCGGTCTTGGTGACGTACCCGCCCGCACGGAGCGTGTCGAGGTGTTTGTACACGGAACTCTTTGCGACCTCGGTCCGTCGTTCGATCTCGGTCACGCCCAGTTGCTCACCGCGTGCCAGCGCGTCGACGATACGCAGACACGTCACGACCGCATCGACGTGGTGTGTGGGGCCCGTCATTGTCCCCGTGTTCACGCTCTGGATACAAATCGTTTCTCATCAGGATACACACTAGCGTTTGTTTCTCAGTGGGATACGGACCGTCGTGACGTTTTTATCCTGTCGTCGCAATCACCTGCTAATGTCCGAATCGAACGCGGGCGGTGCGGGGGTCTCGGCATGAGTGACGCGGAGTTTCGTCAGTCGATCGATCTGGACGGGACGTGGTCGTTCGTTACGGACCCGACCGAGACCGGTGTCGACGACGACTGGATGGACCCAGCGACCCAGTGGCCCGACCGCGCGCGGACCGTCGACGTACCGATCGCCTGGGAGGAACTCGACGAGTTTCGCGACTACACTGGACGGGCCTGGTACCGGCGGTCGTTCAGTCTCGACACGGATGCGGTCGGTGACCGGGACGCACTCTTGCGGTTCGACGCGGTCGACTACGAGGCGATGGTCTGGGTCAACGGCGAGCGCGTCGGCCACAACGAAGGGGGGTATCTCCCCTTCGAATGTGACGTGAGCGGGGTGATCACGGACGGCGAGAACACGGTTACTGTCGCTGTCACGGATCCCGAGGACATCTCCGAGATCCCCCACGGCAAGCAGGGCGATCCGTGGTACACCCGGGTCAGCGGGATCTGGCAGTCAGTCCGTCTCGATCTGCGTCCGGCGGTACGCGTCGCCGACGCGAAGGTCACGCCCGATCTGGCGACCGACACGGCGACGATCGAACTGGATCTGCACCTCGGATCGGCCGACCCCGACGAGTTTCAATGTACGGTTCGCGCCCTCGATAGCGACGACACGATCGTCGCGACGGCGGCGACTGACGGGACGACACCCGTCGAGGCCGTTCTCAACTTCGACGACCCGGACTACTGGCATCCCGACGAGCCGACACTATATCGTCTCGTCGTCGAACTCACGGACGGCGAGGCTATCGTCGATCGACTGACCGAGACGTTCGGCCTTCGCAGCTTCGAGACCGACGGGCGCCAGTTCCTGCTCAACGGCGAACCGATCACGATGCGGGGCGTCCTCGAACAGGGGTACTACCCCGACACGCTGTACCGACCGTCGGGCCCGGACACGTTCGAAGCAGAGGTTGCAGTCGCCAAGGAACTGGGGTTCAACCTCATCCGCAAGCACATCAAGCCTGCCCACCCGAACTTTCTGGACGCGGCCGATCGCATGGGAATGCTCGTCTGGGAGGAGCCAGCGAACCCGACGCTGTACACCGACGACTCCCGAGACGCGTTCAGGGAACAGACACTCGCGATGGTTGACCGGGACTACAACCATCCCAGCGTCGTCGTCTGGTCGCTCTACAACGAGGAGTGGGGGATCGGCCATGCGGACAACGAGGAGACGCTGTGGACCGACGAGACAAAGCAGCGTTACCTCGCTGGTCAGTACCGTGACCTACGCGAGCGCGACCCGACACGGCTGGTCTGTGACAACTCCGGGTGGGCTCACGTCGCGACGGATATCAACGACTTCCATCGCTACTTCGTCAGCCCGGATCGCGCAGGAGGGTGGTCGGCCGATCTGGACTACATTTGTCATCACCCCGACGACAACTACGCGACGCGTGCCTTCGACGACACGGACGCACCGATCGTCCTCTCGGAACTCGGAACGTGGGGGCTCTGTGACGTGCCAGCGCTGCGTGAACACTACAACGGCGACCCGTCCTGGTTCGAGCACGACTTCCTCACGCCGGAGCTCAAGCGGCCCGCGGGCGTCGACGAGCGCTTTCGCAGCTCTGACCTGTCGGACGTGTTCGGCGACTATCAGGCACTCGCCGACGCTTGGCAACGCCGTGAGTACGTCTCACTCAAGGATATCCTCGAACAGGTCCGAACCCACGAAGCCGTGGCCGGCTATGTGCTCACTGAGCTCTCCGACATCGAATGGGAATTCAACGGGATTCTCGATTATCGGCGAGAGCAGAAGAACTTCCACGACGAGTTCGCGGCCGTCAATGCTCCGGTCGCCGCTGTCATCGATTTGGAGAGTCACGTCCACTGGGCGGACGAGGAGTTGCTGTTCGATGCCGCCGTCGTGAATGATACCGGCGACAGACGCACAGGAACTCTCGAGTGGTCACTCGATGACCAGTCGGGTTCGTCTTCGCTATCGGTGCCTGCGCACGGTGTCGGGCGCTCCGAGGCCCCCGTCGTGACCGACGTACCCACAGTCGAGACTGTTGCACGTACGACGCTCTCAGTCACGTATGAATCCGACAACGAAGACGTCTCGACGACGGAACCCGTTACGGTCGTCCCTCGGGACGCGTCGCCGACGCCCGAGGCGACTGTGTTTGCAGAAGGAGCGTTCGCATCACGGCTTGCACGTCGGGGTGTCACTGTCACTCACGAACTCGAGAACGCGGATCTGGCGATCACGGAGCGATTCTCCGAGGCGGCCAATCGGTTCGCGGCGAACGGCGGGACGCTGGTCCACGTCCCCGAGAGTGATGGTCGGATGGCAGACGGTGGTCCGTTCGACTATCACCGCATCCCCGAGCGAGAAAGCTGGATCGAGGCAGCGGGGTTTCTCTACTCCGGATCACCACTCCTCGAAGACCTTTGTGTCGATGCACGCCTCGGCTGGGCGTTCGAAGAGCTCTACCCGTTTGCCGTCGCGACAGGACTGAATCCCGACGAGGACATGATTCACGCTGGCTACGTCGAGGGATGGCTTGCCAGCTGGGGGAGTCCGCTCGTCACTCGCCCGTTCGGTGATGGCTCCGTCACTGCACTTACCTTCCGCGTGCGGGACGACTATGCTGACCATCCGGTCGCAACACTGGTCGTCGACCGGTTGCTGGCAGCGCTGTCTGAGGACGCATAGCGATCGACGTACTTCGGGGTGGAAATCCCTAACCTTATTTGCACACCAGTGCAGCGGATATTACGCAACCTCAATTCAAGCGCTCGACCACCGGGCTAGCGTCACGAGTGGTCACATAACGGCACACGATGACAGGGACGAGCGACGATGCGACCGACCGGCTGGACGATCCGCCAACCGACCGCAGGATCGAACACGACTATGACCGAACAAACCAAACTTAAACGACTCGACAGGTATCTCTCGACAACCGACTGCGAATCCGTCTGGCTGGCGACACCGCCACTGTTCGCGTGGCTCACCGGGGGTGACAACCTCGTCGCACGTGAGGGGGAGGCGGGGTGTGCTGCCGTGGGGTACGACGGCGACGAACTGACGGTCCTCACCGCAGACATCGAGGCAGAGCGCCTCGCCGACGAGGAACTGGACGACGCGGTGACAGTCGAATCGTTCCCGTGGCACGAGACAGGGCTGATCGACGCACTATGCGACCGTGTCGACGCTCCTGCAGCCGCCGATATCGACGTTCCCGGTTTCGACCGTATCGACGTGCCCAACCTGACTCAGCCACTGACATCCACTGATGTACGTCGGTACCGAACGGTCGCAACTGAGACCGCAACGGCAGTGGAAACTGTCGCGGAGGGCGCGAAGCCGACAGACACGGAACGCGAACTAGCCGCACGGCTCCATCGAGAACTCAACGCCAAGGATATCGGCTCCCCCGTCGTTCTGGTTGGTGGTGAAGACCGCGTCCAGCGCTATCGTCATTTCACCCCGAAGGACGTTTCCATCGGGGGATACGCTGTCCTCACGGTCGTCGGTGTTCGACAGGGCCAACATGTCGCCGTTACCCGGACGGTCGCGTTCTCGAACGCGCCAGACTGGCTTTCCGAACGCTACGCCGACACCTGTCGTGTCGCCGCGACGGCCGCCGCTGCGACCCGGGAAGCGGGCCGAGACGGCGGAACTGCTAGCAACGTGCTCGACTCAATTCGGCGGGCGTACACTCAGTTGGGGTACGACGACGAGTGGACGACCCATCATCAGGGCGGTGCCGTTGGCTACGCTTCCCGCGAGTGGCTCGTCACACCCGACAACGAGCGTCCGATCAGACGCCCGCTGGCTGTTGGCTACAATCCGACGGTTCCTGGCGCGAAGTCTGAAGACACGATGCTAATCGACGATGGAATCGACGTGCTGACCGACACTGGTGCCCTTCCGACGCACACTGTCGAGGCTGTCGGTTTCGATGTGACGGTCGAACTACCGGATCTTGTCGACGCAACACGTCGCTGATTGGACGCTTTCCACGGCTCATTCGATCTCGATGGTCTGCCCTGCCGAGGCGGCCTCGTAGATCGCTTCGATGGCCCGAACGTCCACGAGTCCGTGCTCACCGTCGGGGCCGATCCGTTCGCCCGAGAGCACTCTGTCAGCGAAGTACGTGAGAATCTCGGTCATCTGATCGACCTGTGCCGTCGACAGATCGACCGTCGTCTCCCCACATGTGAGCCTGAGTTCTGTCTCCATGTGGAACGCTGGTTCGAGGTGTATCTCGCCGTCTGTTCCGATGATCCGGAGGCTCGTGCTCGACTGTGCGTTCTGGCTCGTCGTACATGCCAGGAGCGTCCCGTCATCCATCGTGGCGGTAAACGCTGCCCGTTCGTCGGGCACGTCGGTAAACGCCTCGTGGCTGGAGTCCATCTGTGCCTGGACGGCGACTGGGTCTGCGTCCAGCAGGAACCGAGCGGTGTTCAGCGGATAGATACCGATATCCGTCACGGACGTACCCGGACCAGCAAGGTCGGGATTCAATCGCCACTGTTCCGGATCGTCGTTGATCGAGAGCAACGACTGTGAGTTGTTCCCCAATGCCTGTACGGGACGCCCGATCGCACCGTCACGGATCAGCTCCCGAGCGCGTCTGATCGCCGGCTCGGTATGCAGCCGATACCCGATCAATAACGGTATCCCCGTGTCTTCGGCCAACGTGATCATCTCCTGCGCTCGTTCGACCGACGCCTCCATCGGTTTCTCGCAGAAGACCGCCTTGCCGAATTCGGCGGCCGTCTCGACATACGGCAGATGAAGGGCGTTGGGTGAACAGATGTAGATCGCGTCGTAAGCGTCCCGAGCAGCACCGTCATGGAACTCATCGTACGTGATGCCGTGGGACATCGTCGAGACATCCGTGGCGACGCGTTCGGCTTTCTCGGAGGAACTGCTCACAGCGACCGTCGCTTCACACAGGTCCGAATCACTGATCGATGGGATGGCTTCGTCGATCGTCCACCATCCGAGACCAATAACTGCGAATCGAACCGTTCCTTCTGTCGTCGTTTGCCAGTCTCTCCGCTCGAACTCGTTGACGTACGTCTCAATCGACATACCCAGCTAGACGGAGTTCCACATCAAAAAGGCACGGAATCCAACTTGATTATCTCCCTCACTGTCTGGTGAAGAAGCTCAACTAGTAGACAAAATAATAATTCCCCGACCTGCGTAGTCCCGTTTGGAGCACAGGCTGGGGCCCGATAGCTACTGCTGTAGAAAGCGTTAAGTAGTTTAATTAAGAGATAAAAAACGCAGACGAACGAACCCACCAGTGGAACTCCTCGATCGTTGAAGGTTGAGTCATGTCTCTGTGGGCCAATCTAACATACATCTGGTTCGTTGGTCTGCAACTCCTCAATTATTTGTTCTCCTCTCGTATCAACGAGTATCTACTGCATCCGTAGACAACTGCTTGAAGCACCATTCGGACTCGCCATACACTATATGTTTCTTCTTGAGAAACTAGACTGAGTGTGTCATACCCACACACGACACAAAGATTCCATCTAATGCTTTCGCAGTCGCAAGTCTCGACAGCAAACAATCATAATTATGGTTGGAATATTACGGAAGTAATAACCAATGGGGGAAATTTGATTGAGTATACCATAAGTACTCTTGTTATTTTTGATTGCTCTCAGACCTGCGGGTCGTCATAGTATAGTACTCGGGCAGATCTCGTCGAAAAGACAGACCCTACAATGTTTCTTTTCGAGAAACGTGATCAACTCCCAGTTTATATCTTCATTTCTACAAATGAATAGGGCAGTGTCTCAGGCGGCCAGTTAAAATAGCAACGTCGGCAGTGATCCATGTAAGGTCTACATAGAGCTTGTTGAATGAGATGTACCACACGATCTGGAGTTCATAATCAACTTCACAAAGAGATCTGCAGTTAAAATCTGGTCTAGCCTCAGTTCAGGTTACGATTGGCGATTCTGAGAATGGATAGAATGAATATTTTTATATCTGGTGACATATAGTGCGAATCTACACTCTAATATAATCTACTTGGTCGTTATTGTTATAAATAAGTTATTTTTGAAGCTAGATCAGAAATCCTATCGATATTTTATGGTTCTTTGAAACTATATTGAGTCAATCTTATTGAGTACCTCTGTCGCAACGTCGCCCAGCTCGCCGGCTTCGATATGTGAGTACCGCTCGCGAACCATCTCCTCCGAGTTGTCGAGGTATCGGGCTGCAACTGTATACCCGAAGGCACGGACGAGAACCTCACCCATCCCGCGTCGAACGTCGTGTGGTGCGAGATAGTCGTGCTTCGGATGGTCAATGTCGATCTCTGCGGCCTCTGGGAGTCGCTGAAGTATCGACCGTCCCCCATCTGTCCGAGGGTGACTAAATATCCTCATCGAGCGCTAGCAAGAGGTCACCCAATATTTCGAAAAGGCTCGGACACTCCATCGGATGCTCTACCAAGCAGATGCCTTGAATTCGAAAGTGGGAAGGACGAAAGCGAACATGACCTATTATGAAGGGATGTATCTCTTGATTCTTCCAATTAACGAGGAGGATGGAGTTACTGTCGCGTTATCACCGAAAGCAGGACGTCATTTCTCATCGTTCGCTGATGAATGCCTCCGCCAGGCGCGAACACCCGAACAATAACAAGGTGGCATAGTAGGGCCGCAACGAATCACAAAGTAGTCAATACGGTTTATTGGGTCCCATCCATGTGAATCCGAAGGAAATGCAGCGTCAGGTACTTCCAATCCGCAAATCCGTTGCCAGCCGGATCACTCACCACCGCCGTGGGGCTGGCGGCACAGCGTTTTTGAGCCAGCGATGCCGCTTGTTTAACGAAGCGGAAGAGTACTCTAGTCACATTCACTCTCTCCGCTTCGCTTCCACCTTCAGAGCGACGCTATCCTACCGCTGTCTTCGGATTCAACAGAGCAGAGAAATCCAAAATAACCCAGCGCGGCCACAAATTCGCTGGAAAGTGATTGTGGGGATAGAACAGGCTGCAAGAAGATTCGAGCGAGAATGAAAAGCAATCCACAGAGCATCACATACCCCGGCCAGCAGGGGGATTCTCCATCGATTGGGGATCAGGGAAAGTGGAATCCATCCTTCTGGCTCTGTTCGTACAGTAGGGTATAAGAATACCGGCTATGTGGCACAGCCTTCGGTACACCTGTTCGACCGTGGGAGGGGATGTTCAACACGGGAGAACGGGCTATATAGTCAACAAGCAAACACTCCACCTGCGGACGGGACGCCTAGCCGCTTCCGCGAGGAGGATGTCACTCAGACCCTGTGAACGTGTGCATGACACTGCTTGTGATTCCGTCTTTAGAGAACGCCGTAATGAGGTCGCCTGAGTGTATCACCGTGTCTCCGCGTGGTGTGATAACATCATCGCCGCGTTCAATTGCAACGACTAGGACGTCGTCTCCAAGTAGTCCTTCCGCGTCCGCTTCCTGTAATGTGACTTCTGCAAGGGGGGCCTTTTCAGTAACCGTGATCTCAAACACCTCAGCGTCCCCCGCCAGAGACATGAAGTCCTTGATAGATGGCCGTTGTACGGCCCTAACGAGATATTCACCGATGAGCCGTTGCGGATTCTCGAGAACGTTCACGCCAATTCGGCGGAATATCTCCATATTGTCGGGGTCGTGAACGACGCTGACTTTCGACCCGATTTCGAGTTCATCAGCTAACAACATGACCATGATATTCGTCGGGTCTCTGTCGGTCGTCGAGATGATGGCGTCGGCTTTCTCGGACCCCGCGTCGATCAGGGTCTCTTTCTTCGTTGCATCATCGTTCAAAACGAGGCAATCGTAATCGCGACTGACTTGATCAGCAACGTCGGGGTCAGTCTCGATGACCACGATCTCGTTCGAGGTTTTGGTAAGGAGGTCGATAACCTGCGAACCTATGTCACCAGCACCGACGACTATAACGTACATACTGAAACGTGAATCTCCGACCTGCTAAGTTTTTCTCTACGGAGTTCAGCGGATTCCCTTGTATCCAATATATATGCTGAACCCGACAGTGTAGGCAACGGCGAGGGTTATCGAAGCCAGATTTCGGCCCAGCAGTGAGATGGCGATGATGATCACCGGACCCAACACGAGCAGCGCATCGAAAACGTGGTCATCAGCGCCGGCTGCAAGCAACGATCCGATAACTGGGATCTCTTCGAGTTGCATTATTCATACACCTCCAGCGACGCGAAGACACCGCGGAGCAGTACTAGCACAGGGATGATCTCGAGACGCCCAATCCACATATTGAAGAGGAACATCACTTTCGTGACCGTCGGCATTCCTGGGCCGGTGATTCCTGAGGAGAGACCCACGTTCCCTTGCGCAGATGCCACTTCGAATAGCACGTTTTCGACCGTGTACGCGTCGGGACCTGGTCCGAGCGGGAGTGCCAGCATGAGTACGAACGCAGCGAGTCCCAAGAAGACGAGCCAGAGGAACGTGATAATCGCGGCCTCCTCGAACTCCTGTGCTGCTTCTTCATCGGATAGGGCGCGATCGTCGAGACGGAACGTCCGGACCGCACTCGACGGGTAGAAAATATCACGAATCCGGAAGAGAATGCCTTTGCCGAGGGTAAGCAGTCGGATGAGTTTGATCCCGCCGACGGTTGACCCTGCCGCGGCCCCGACGACCATGCCGAATGCCACCGTCAGCTGGGCGGGCGCAGTCCATCCCGGTCCCAGAGAGCCCGCGGTCTGGAACCCGGTACAGGAGGCCGCTGAGACGAATTGGAAGAGCGCGTATCGGAACGTCTGGAACAGGGTCGCTGCCTGCCCTTGCAACACAATTCCGGCGACAGCAATTGTCTCGGTCTGATAGAAGCCCTGGTCGAACAGGATGGCCGTCAAGACGAGTGTACCGATGGCGAAGAAGATGAACACCCACCGCGTCTGGAGGTCCTTGTAGAAGTTGCGGAGATTACCCTGCAAGATGAGGTAGTGAATCGGGAAAGCAATGCTCCCCAGAATCATGATTGGGATTAGCGCGAAGTCGATGGCGACGCTGTTGTAGGTTCCAATCGAGTTGTCCGTGATCGAGAATCCGCCGGTGGCGAGTCCGGTCATCGCGTGATTGATCGCGTCCCACATCGGCATCCCGGCGGTCCATAGGACGAGAATCGAGAAGAACGTGAACAGGAGGAAGATCCACCAGATCGTCCTGACGGTCGAGACGATACTGGGATGAATCTTCTCAGAGCGGGCCTCACTCTCATAGAGCGTGAGTGAGCCACTCCCCGGGCGTGCGAGGATAGCAGTCGTGAGGACAATGACGCCGACGCCACCAACCCATTCGATGAACGAACGCCACCATTGGAGCGTGCGCGGGAGCGCGGCCTCGTTGTCTGTCATCGTCAGTCCCGTTCCGGTAAACCCGCTCATGCTCTCGAAGAAGCCGTTAAGTGGATTCTGGAACGCGGCGAGTGTACTGAACGTCCTAGTACCGCTGGTCGTGAACCGGGCTGGCACCTCAAGGATCGACGGATCGAGTCGTGCCGTCCAGGCAATAAGCAGGAACGGGACAGAGCCGAAGACTGCGACGAAGAACCACCCAGAGGCGGCAATCATCATCCCATGCAATCGACCTGGATCGTCTGCGTCCTGAAAGGTCCGCGAAAGTCCAAGGCCAACGAACAAAGGGAGTATCCCTGAAAGGATCATTCCGGGAACAACCCACCATTCTCGCCAGACCAACGGAATAAGAACAGAGATAAGAATGAGACCTGCGAGTGCCTCGAGCATCCGCCCGAGGTCACGACCGATTGTCCCAATACGATTGGCCATACAGTTTCCGTTTGCTGACCGGGACTTTAAACTGGTTGATTTACTCCAGAGACGCAGGCCGTCAGATTGCGTAACGGAAAACGCTACTCGTAAGCCCGCAACTATGGTGAAGTATTGGTATCGAGACTACCCCCATCAGTAATTTCGTCATCTCTCAGCATAGTTATATACAATAATTGCAAGTGGGTAGATTGGGATCTATAAAGATGTGGTGATAACCCGATTGTATAGTATCCATTCTAGTACTCAGATCTATTCTCACCCCTATTAGGTTGACTGAGAAGAGTGCAAAAGCAACTACCCCGGTGAATCCGTGAGATCAGGAACCCACCACCTTATTCCGATGAGTTCGACCCACCCAAACAGTCACTGGGTGGGAAACTCGCCGGAACGATTGAGCGGTTCTGTATCGTCGGTGCGCGTGTTTCGATACCGCTTTTCGTTCCTGTCGGAGGGGCGTTCATCATCTACCTAATCGGCGGGTACACACTCATGGCGCTGGGTGTCTGGACTCCGTCGTACGAGTTTCTCTCCCTCACTGGGGACATCTACTTCGCGTGGCTTGGGTTCCTTTCGGGCTTAGTCATCTGTTTCGGGACCGGCTCTCTCATCGGCCTCGCTTTCCTGACGGAGGTGTGATTCGAATTCACAACGAGGTCTCGATACTGTCATCGTTCATCGGCTTTGGTTTCCGAGCAGCGGTGATGCGAATGACGTATGCAACAGTCCTCACGACGCTCCTCTGACTACCCGGCACATGTTTTATCCGAATGCCTTCTTCATTTCGTAACGTGATTTAGATGGCACAATCCATGTTCAGTCGGGTTGTTGTTCCAGTCGCTAACGAGGATGATGCTGCGGCGACAGCCGGAGCGCTGTTGCGATATAACGACGCCAGCCCTCGCACGGTAATCGCTGTTCACGTCATCGAGAAGGCTGGTGGGGCACTCGACAAAGCGTCCGTTGAGCAACGGGAACTCGCTGGCGAGGAGGTGTTCCAGACCGTTAGAGAACGACTCCAGGGTACCGATATCACCCTCCAAACCGAGTTTCTCTACGGGACTGATGTCGGTGATGCAATTATCGAAGCCGCACACGATTTCGACGCCAGCGCTATCGTCTTCACTCCTCGAGGGGGAAGCCGGTGGCTGAAACTACTCGCCGGGGATGTGACGACAACACTCGTGAACGAGAGTGACGTACCCGTTGTCGTGCTGCCCGACCCATTTGACCAGCCATCCTGATAATCACTGGAACGTCGCCTGAGATGAGCGACTGTGTCTCTGGCATGGATACAGCTAGAAGGCGATCCTCTCTACGACACCTCGAACGAAACTTTCACTCTTCAGTTCTCGTGGATGGGCCAACAACACGGTTGCGTCCAATCTATCGCTGATCTCTGTTGCGGGGTCGCCGAACGCGAACTCGTGAAGTCGTGAATGTACGACTGTACCGATGACTGCCACATCAGTCCCTTCCGCCGCTGCAATGAGGTCGTCAAGGAGGTCTGCGGTACGAACCACGTCACTCGTAGTTGGGGCTTCACAGAGCGTTTCGAGTTCGCGGTGATACTCTCTGGCCGCAGTCACCTGTTCCTCAGGGGCGTCCTCATCAACGCCAGTAAGGAATCTGACCCGTGCATCGTGGTGGACAGCAAGGGCGTCTGCGAGAGTGACCTTGAGTGGTCGATATGGACCGCGGCGGGTAATGACGGTGATATCATTGACACCGTCGATGTCTCGGTCACGAAGAAAGACGGTGTCACAGGGTGCGTGTTCCATGAACCAGTCGACGTCACTTCCGAGTAGCTCTGCATGATAGCGGTCGGGCTCCCACTCCCCCAACAGCAGGTCCGCATCGAGATCTGCGGCGTAGTTGATGACAGCACGTCGGAGATCGTGGCTGACGATTCCTTGCGCGTGAATCGGGACAGGGAGCTCTTCAGCGAGTTCCTGTGTCTTGTGCTCGAACTCCCGGTCTGATTCGTCCATGTTGGTCGCCGATGACAGGGAGAGCTGTTCGGGCACTTCCTCGAACCGAACCGCGTGAACCTGACCGTCACGCTGGGCGGCGACGCTTGCTGCGGCTGTGAGAAGTGTTCGTTCTCGGCTCTCTGTCGTCTGTTCATCCATCGCAACGAGAACTGCTCCGTCTTCGTCGACGAACGCCTGTTCGACCTGGGTAAGTGATTGTGCGTCGACAGACCGACGGATTGCATCGAGAGCCGCCCCCCTGTCGTTCCGTTTTCGCCCGACCGTAGCTCAGATACCAGAGAATACCGACGAGAATGATCCCAACCGCGCCGCCGATTGCGACTGGACCCATCTGCGTGAGTAATACGAGCCCACCGACGAAGCCGAAAATCTGCACCCACGGATAGCCCGGCGAGGTAAACTCCGGAGAGTAGCTTTCGAGGGAGCTTTCGCGAAAAGCGATGAGGGCGACGTTGATGAACGAGAAGATCAGGATTTTGAACGCACTTGCCAGCTTCGCGAGCTCAACGACCGGGATGAAGGCAATGAGGCCGAGCAGTAACCCACCAGTCAGCAGTACGGAAACGATCGGCGTCTTGAAACGGGAACTGACCGAACTCAACTGCTGCGGTGCCAGTTCGTCACGGCTCATCGCGAACGGGAATCGGGACGACGAGAGGATACCAGCATTCGCCATGCTCGTGAGTGCGAAGACTGCGACGACCGCGAGGGCGAGTTCGCCCCACTGACCCGCGAACTGCCGAGCAGCGAGTGCCATCGGCGTGAGCATATCATTTGCCATCAGCTCGTTCGGCGGTGAGACACCGACGATGACGAAGACCGTCAGCGTGTAGACGAGCATCATCACGACGACCGAACCGATCATCGCGATCGGAATATTCCGTCCGGGGTTCTCGACCTCCTCAGCGACGGACGCAATTTTCGTGACGCCTGCATACGAGACGAACACGAATCCCGTCGCTGCGAGCACACCGCCGTTTCCGTGCGTGGTGAACGGCTCGAAGTTCGTACTATCGACGTTGATGATCCCAGACAGCGTAAACGCGGCGAGTGAGAGCAAGACGAGACTGACGATGATGGCCTGCAAGCGGCCACTTTGCTTCACTCCGACGACGTTGACGATGACGAGCAAGACACCGAGACCGATACTCAAAAACACCAGATACTCCCCAGGAATCGAGACGAGGAGAATGACGTAGGCGCCGAGCCCGACGAGAGCGAAGGCACTCTTGAAGACGAGCGAAAACCAGGAGCCGATCCCCGCAATCGTTCCGAGAAGCGGGCCCATTGCCCGGTCGATATACAGGTACGTGCCGCCGGCCTCCGGCATTGCTGTCGCCATCTCTGCTTTCGAGAGTGCAGCTGGCAAGACGATTAACCCCGCGAGGAGGTATGCGAAAATCACACTCGGCCCTGTCTTCTTGGCGGCGAGCCCGGGGAGGACGAAGATGCCACTCCCGATCATTGCTCCAATACTGATCGTAATCGTGGCATAGAGGCCCAGGTCACGTTCGAGAGATTTCGGCATTTGTCACAAACCCTCCAGTAGAATCGAGACCGACGACAGACTCATTAATGACTGTGAGAGATAGCAGCAGGTTAAAACGGCCGGTCTTCGGCAGCGTTGTATCTAAGTGTGGTCACCGAATGCCTCAACGGTTCCCTGCGTTAGCCCCCCTCGACAAAAGAGCGTTACTAGGTCATCGGGGTGAACCGTCGTATCGCCACAGGGAGTTAACACTTCATCGTCGCGCTCGATCGAGACCACCAACACGTCCGATTGAATGACATCCCCTTCGTTCGCTTCACTCAACGTGAGTCCTGCAACGTCAGCTTCAGCAGAGACAGTAAGCTCCACGACTTCTGCACCGCCAGAGAGCTCCATAAAGTCCGCAATCGTATGCCCATCCTGCGACTCCTCTGGGCCAAATCTGTGGTACGGGAGATGTTGTTCACTCTGGAGCAAATTCTCCTCTTCAATCTCTAATCCAATCGCGGCAAGGTCGTTTGCCACCCTGTTGAGCTCCTGCATATCGTCACCGACAGCAGTGACGTGGAGATTATTCCTGCCCTTCATCAGCTGTCGAACGCTGACAATCCCGGGAATCTCGGCCACCTGTTTCGAGAGTCGGTCACGATCCGGAACCGGACTGGTACAGATATAGAGATTAGTCAGACGGCCACCTGCTTGCGGATAATCAACGAGTGCGTGATAGCCGCGGAGAATACCGGCTTCCTCAAGCTGTGAAATTCGATTTCGTATCGTCCCCGCCGAGACGTTTACTTCCTCAGCGATTTCAGGCGCAGACGTGTTTCGTGCGTCCCGAACCAGGTGTTAGAGGATTCGCTTGTCTACCTCATCCAAACAGTCACTCATACCTGACCTCTCATGCTACATGGAGATAATTAATTTGGACTCGCGCAGATATGAGTGCAATTTGGGATCGAACAATTGTAAGGGGATATATTACTCATTGAGTAGTCAAAACGATTATTTTATACTTGTGGGGCACACCAGTAGACGACAGAGATCAGAACGGGTTCCGGCATGTGGGCCCTTCTGTCACAGATATTAGTCATCGGGCTCTGAGACCCTGACTACCAAACTATGTCCCGTTCCAACTCATCGCCTACATCCAACGCGGGTCGCTTGAATTTCATCACTGCATCGAAGACTGTCATCAGAGACATCGGTGGGCTCCAAGTCCTCGTCGGTGGCTCGATGCTCGTCCCAGTCTTGGTGTCCCTTCTCTATCAAGAGTGGTACGCTGGGCTATCGTTTCTCATCGCAGCAGGCATAACCGCGGTCGTCGGTGGACTTGCGTACAAACTCTGTGAGGACGCTCCAGAACCGAAACGACACCACGCGATGATCGTTGCCGCGCTGGGATGGGTCGCTACCGCGTTCTTCGGGGCACTCCCGTTCATTATCGCGGCGTACATCACCCCGCCAGCAGTCCTCGAGTCCTTCGTCCCTGCGGGGGCGAGTTATCAATCGAGTCTGTTGAACTTCCAGGACCCCTTACACGCGATTTTCGAGAGTATGAGCGGGTACACCACCACCGGTCTAACCATGAGCGTCCACGAACCGTCTGTGGGTCATGGCTTCCTCTGGTATCGATCACAGATGCAGTGGATCGGTGGTGCAGGGATGATCGTCCTCTCTCTAGCCATTCTGCGACAACCCCTCGGAGTGGCAGGAATTTCGCTATACGAGTCCGAGGCTCGTGATGAGAAACTACGACCGAGTATTGCTGGTACTGCACGGGCAATCTGGAAAATCTACGTCGGCGTGACCGCTATCGTCGCCGTCTATCTCGCTATCGCGACGTTCCTTGTGCAACCCGGATACGGCATCGAGAACACGATATTTGATGCGATCAATCACGCGATGACCGGGCAATCGACGGGCGGATTCAGTACGCTCGACAACTCGATTGCAGGCTACGGTTCGTATGCGATGGAACTCGTCCACATCCCGGCAATGATCACGGGGGCGATATCGATTCCCGTGTACTACGGCGTCCTCTCCGAACGGGATATTCGAGAGTTCACGAGGGATCCTCAGGTCAGAACGCTCTTCGCGCTTTTCGTCGTGGGCGTCATCGGCCTGACAACGTTCCTCGTTCGATGGGTCGGCGTCCCGTACAACGGCGACCTCATTGGATATCTTCCGCGCGTCGTGACGAGCCAAGCGCTCCGCGACGGCTTGTTCCAGTTCATCAGCGCAGCCACGACAACTGGCTGGCAGACGTCCGCAATCGGTGATTGGAATAGCGGGGCGGTGATGTTCATCGTCTTCGGTGCGATGTTGTTCGGTGGATCGGCAGGTGCGACGGTTGGGGGGATCAAAATCCTCCGCGGCTACATCATCGGGCGTGGAATCAGCTGGGAAGTCTCACGCGTGTTCCTCTCCGAACACACGATCGACGATCTCCGGATCGGGCAACAAATCTTCAAAGTCGACGAGGCGAGTGATGAGATCCGTGCTGCGGCGACGTTTGCATTTGCGTACCTCATCCTCCTGGTACTGTCGCTGTTCGTTCTGCTCGCGGTCCTGCCGTCGAACTTCACCCTCGCGGACGCCATCTTCGAGGTCGCAACTGCACAGGGGACAGTCGGGTTATCGTCCGGTATTACCGGCCCCGGAATGCCGGTCGTCGCGGAGCTCCTCTTCATCGTCCAGATGTGGATGGGCCGCCTCGAGATCATTCCCGTCCTCGTCCTGATAAACAGCATCTTCCGGAGGTGAACCGTATGCACTATCTCAATGTTCCCACATCGCAGGTTCTCGACGTCCCGGGACCGCCGACGCTGGGAGAGTGCCTCGAAGACTCGTTCGCTAAATACACCATCATCACACAATCACAATGTACATCATCATCGTCGGCGCGGGCCGCACCGGAAGCAAAGTCATCGAACTAGCAACGCGCGACGAACACGAAGTCGTTGTCGTCGAACGCGATACAGAGCTTGCCGAAGAGGTGAGCGCAACCTACGACTGCATGGTCATCAACGCCGATGCAGCTTCAAAGGAAATCCTCCTCGAAGCAGGGATCGAAGAGGCCGACGCGCTCATCTCGACAACCGAGAACGATTCGGTGAACCTCATGATCTCGATGCTCGGGAAGCAGTACGGCGTCGACAATCTCGTCAGTTCGATCAACGACCCCCAGCACAGGGAGTTGTTCGGTGACCTCGGCGTGAACATCGTCGAGAGTCCGCACGAACTCAACGGTCAGTACCTCTATCGAGCTGTCCAGCGGCCGCAGATACGGGACTTCATGGAAATCGCTGGGGAAGCTGAGATCTTCGAGGTCACGGTCGACGATGGGGCGCCCGTCGCCGGGCTCAGTCTGAGCGACGCGGACAGGGATGATCTCCTTCCCGAAGAAACAATTATGGTCGCAATTGTTCGAGATGGAGAACTGATCATCCCACGAGGGGGAACCGAGATTCAGGCAGGAGACACCGTAACCGTATTTGCCAGAAACGGAGCGACTGACCGAGTCACGGCCGCGTTCACGAGGGGATGACAGTGCCCACTAACGATCGCGAGTCCGAGGTCCGAATCGCCGTAGAACACCCTCAGAGGGATTCAGAACATGACGAACCGCTCCGGAGTGGTCCAGTCATTCACACACCGGATTACAACGTCGTTGTGCCAATAACTGGTGAACTCTTGTCGCCGGAAACGGGAATTAACGTTCGACGGCTTCTGCAGACGGCGTTTGCCCTCGCTAAGGACAACGACGGCCGTGTCCTGTTACTCGGACTCGCTTCCGTTGAGGACGAAGCCTCGCTTACGACCGTCCGAGAGTACGTAGAGACGGACGAACTGAACACACCTGACTCGACTTCGGTACTCGAATTTGTCGACGAGCGACAATCCCAGTTGGCACGTATTGTCGACATTGCGGAGGACCTCAATCCTGATGTCTCCGTCAAGACGACCGTGCGAGTGGTGACTGATACGACTCGCGGGGTTCTGGAGGTTCTGGGGTCTGGAAGTGAAATGGCTGTCCTATTGCTTCAGGGAACGGGCCTTGATGAAGGATGGTTCCTTTCCCGGAGTACAATAGATACAGTCCTTGCGGAGGCAGACTGCGACGTGTTCGTCGAGAATCTCGGAACCCAAAGTGGAAACAACGCCCTGTATATCCCAAACATCGACGAGCACACGGTCGATTCATTGGCCGAGTCCGAGGCGGAGACCATCGAGTCGATACTGCTCCCGGTCGGGACCGGACCACACTCGGAACTCGCTACGGAAGCTGCTCGTGCGGTAGCCAAGGCCGCTGATGCACCAGTGACGGTTCTACACGTGGTCGATCCAGACGCCTCTGGTGAAGCAAAAGCTGACGCCTCTGATCTCCTCAAATTCGCAGAGTACGTATTGGGTCCAGACGTGACGGTGAACACGGAACTCCGGGAAGCGGCAGAGACGACGGATGTGATCCTCGAGAAAGCTCAGACGTACGACTTCACCACAATTGGGGCACCTGAACAGCAATCTCGACTGGAACGTCTCGTGTTCGAGCCGGTCCAAGAAACACTCACACAGCGGAGTGACGTAACGGTCCTTATGGTCAGAGATTCGGATCGGACGATGCGGTCGCTCTATTACCGCTGGAAGCAAGGTTTGGACGCGAGGGAGGATAGTGATGGATCTGACTGAACGCCAAGAAGCGGTAGCGGCTCGCATTCGTGACGAGGCCACAGGTAAAATTCTACGCTTGGATCTAGGTGTGAAAGGGTTCCGCGTCGTTCAACAGTTGCCGGACGATCCAGAGCCCATTCTCTACCGTGTGACTCTCGAGAAACAGATTGATGGGTCTGAGTCTCTCCATTGGGCGTATATCGGACCTGTTAGGGATACCAACGAGACGCCCACTGAAAGCTGAGATTGGACGTCTATTGACGAAGCCAGTGGGAGCAGTCTAAACTGAACCATCCTGCCACAATATAGGGAAGTGCGGCTATGCCTTCGATGGGGCCGATGGAATGCCAAGTAGCTATCCAAAGTATACGACCTTATGATTCACCTCTATCGGAACACCGCAATGAACCGTTACACTCCTTAGTTGGCGGGGTCTTGAGTGTACCAATGAAGTCTGAGGGGACCCAGCCTTGTTGTAAAATCGCCCGCGTTGCTGACGATTACAACATTTCAGAGATAGACGCGAAGCTGATTGAACGACGTGAGCAGGGCGATAGCCTCCGAGACCTGGCCACATATTTGAACAAACGGATTCTCTCGGAATCTCTCAATACTGGGACGCGAGAAGTGGTCGGTGATGCAGATAGTATCTATAAGGTCCTGAAGGGGAATGATGTTAATCGAAGTCGCCAGGTTGAGTTGCGCTCGAAACTTGAAAGAAACGGAATCGATATCGAGGCGGTCGAGCGCGACTTCGTCTCTCATCAGACGGTTCGGAACCATCTGCATGACTGCAAAGCAATCGATACCGGGCGAAAATCGACGGTTGATATTGATGGTGCCAAGAAAACCATTGAATGGGCTCAGGCACGGTCGGAAGGTGTAATCGAGCAGACCCTCAAACGTCTTCGGAACGCAGGGAACGTGGCCGACACCCCCACTGAGGTCACCCAGTCAGTTCGAGTGGGTTGTTCCGTCTGCGGACAAACATATCGGATCGAAGACTTCCTCGAACAGCGGGGGTGCGACTGTCAGACCGATACAACGTGAACCGGCGGGACGGAGACGAATGCCGTGGCGCTTATTTACCGCTATCGAGTAGGGGGCCTATGGGTCAACATAACACGGAAGGGCGTATTTCTGTATACGCCGAAAATATCGGCGGTATCTCACAGTGTGAAGTGACGTTCGAACCAGGAGTAACCGTCTTGCGGGGACGGAACGCCACAGGTAGAACGTCACTCCTCAACGGCCTCGCTGGTGTGCTTGGAGGCACTGCCCCCGTCCTCAAGGGGGACAAACAAGAGGGAGAGGTCCGACTCGAGTTCAATGGGACCACGTACAACCAGCAGTATACACGCACGGATGGGACAGTACGAACCGCTGGCCAGCCCGTCACAGAACGAAGTGATCTGGTCGATTTGTTCGTTTGTTTGACTGCGGAGAACCCTGCCCGCCGGGCAATCGTCCAGGATGGAAACTTACGAGACGTGATTATGCGGCCCGTCAACACTGATTCAATCCAGCGACGCATCGAGGACCTCCAGAGTGAGCGGAACCGGATCGGACAACGGATCAGAGCGATTGACAACGACCTCGAACAACGCACGACGCTCACGAGCCGAAAAACCACGTTGGAGGGTGAGCTAGAAGAGTGTGATGAAGAGATCGAGGAGTTACGCAACCAACTGGAACAGTTTGATGCCGACCCAGAAGAAGCGGAGGAAGTCGAAGAGGCACTCACGTCACTGGAAGAGCGAAAGCAGGAGCTTGAATCGATCACAAATCGAATTCGAACCCAGGAAGACACACGCGAAGCCCTGCGAGATGAGCAAAGTGAGCTCCAAACAGAACGAGAGTCTATTGAAACCTCAGAGGAGGAACTGAAGCGGATCGAAACGAGGCTGTCTGACCTTACATCTCGTGAGCGTTCGCTTGCAACGACAATTAATGACATCTCTGCCATTGTCGATTTCAACGAAGATATGGTTTCGAACGCTAATTCAGACGTTCTTCGTTCTGGAGAAGCAGCAGGGTCACCGGTCTCGAAGCTCGATCCAATGTCGGAGACCGTTGAATGCTGGACATGCGGGACGCAAGTCGAACGAAACCAGATTGCTGGTCGGTTAGACGAACTTCGCGATCTGGTTGATGAGAAACGAACAGAACGGACCGAAGTGCAAACAGAGATCGAGGAACTGCGTGAATCGAAGCAAGAATTACAGGAGGCGATCGACCGACGGGATGAAATCGAGCAGCGTCTCGACGAAATTTCGTCGGAGATTACACAGCGGGATCAGACCCTGGAGTCACTGAGAGAAGAGCGGGAGGACATCCGTCAGCGGCTCTCTGAACTCGAAGACTTCGTCTCGGAACGAGAAGCTCTCCAGGAGAGCGAGCTCACCGAGCAGTACCAGCAGCTCAGTGAACTCGAATACCAGCGGGGACAACTCGAGGAGGAGCTATCTTCTGTTCGAGAAGAACTCGCAGAATTGGACCGGCTTGAAAACGAACGTGACCAACTACAGGCACAGCAGGATGAGGTTCAAGAGGAATTAGCGAGTCAACGAACTCAAATTCGGGATCTCGAGGAAACCGCAATTACCGCATTCAATGATCACATGGAGGAGATCCTGGATATACTTCGCTACAAGAACATTGCCCGTGTCTGGATAGAACGGAAAGAGGGTGCAGAATTCAATTCGAGCCACGGGGGGTATCGGGGTGGATCTGCGACCAAATTTGAGTTACATGTCGTTCGAGAAACTGATGAAGGACGCGGATACGAGGATACTGTCCAGAGCCTCAGCGAGAGTGAACGGGAAGTTGTGGGGCTGATAGTCGCGTTAGCTGGCTATCTTGTGCATGATGTCCACGAGGTTATTCCGATGATGTTGTTGGATTCATTGGAGGCAATCGACGCCGAGCGGATTGCTGCGCTGGTTGATTACTTCGCTGACTATGCACCCTATTTGGTTGTCGCTCTCCTTCCCGAGGACGCAGACGCCCTTGGTGACGACCAGACCGCTGTTATCTCCGCGAGTTTCGCCTCGGAGGAGTGATTGATTCGACGCTCTGATCTGATTTACACCGAATCTGCTGTAAAACAGTCTGGAACTTACTCCGCATCGGTATCACGGGACCGTTCCGCTTCAGGTTTGAACGGTTCGATCACTTCGTTAGTGATCCCGTCCTTGGAAAACACAGTGATGAGGTCGTCTTCCTCTATCTGTGTATTGCCACGAGGAATGATGATTTCACCGTCACGTTCGACTGCGACGACAACCATACTCGGAGGAAGAAATCCTGCTACGTCTGCCTCTTCAAGCGTATTCCCGACGATTGGAGCCCCATCTGCAACCGAGATCTCAAAGACTTCTGCCCCACCGTTTCTATCGCCAACGTGCATGAAGCCCTGAATACCAGGATCATGGGTACCTCGAAATAGATATTCTGCGATCAACCGTTGCGGGTTTTCGATGATAGTGGCCCCCAGCTGTCGAAACAGTGGAATATTTTCTTCATCGTGGACAACACTGACGAGTGTTTCACAGCCCAAGTCGCGGGCCAGCATCAGCACCATCAGGTTCGTGGTGTCCTGGTCAGTGGTTGCGATAATTGCATCAGCTTCGTCCACCTCTGCTTCGTGGAGTGTTTCGCGCTCGGTGGCGTCATCGTGGATGACGTGACAATTCGCGTCCGTTTCAAGCCCGTGAGCTCGCTTCTGCTCCTGCTCGACTACAGTGACGCTGATGTCGGCATCCGCCGCTAGTTCGATTACACTCGAACCTATCCTGCCGGCACCAACGATTACTGTCGTCATAGTGGTAGCGACTTTACGGAGAGGGAATATAAAACACCGGTAGATGGACAATCGGGGTAGAGAGCATCCCATCGGGAGCGAAGAAAAATCGGGCCGCAATGGACTCCATTTTTAAGCGAAATGTCGCTGTGGGCTCGGATTGGGTGGGTATGCTGCACCTATGGTTTACTTCAAATTTGATGTAAAATCTCGATTCTGCTCCGACAAGTATAAATAAGGAACCAGCATCTGGGTCAATTGCACATGCTAATCGGCGAAGCGGTACTGGCAGTAGTAACTGTAGCGGTCGTGGCGTACCTCACGTACGTCATGGTATACCCAACGAGGTTCTAACAATGGCGAGTCCACCACCGATCGTCGAATACGCGGTGTTCTTCGTCCTGGCGGCGATCATAATATTCGCCGTTGGCGAATACCTCGCATGGGTGTATCGTAATCAGGCGAATAGTGATCATCGACCACCGAGTTATTTCTCGTGGTTCGATCGATTAGACGCGGTATACACCCCTATCGAGAATGGGTTCTATCGCCTGACTGGCATCAATCCCAGACGGGAGATGACCTGGAAGGGATACGTCAAATCGGTACTCGTGTTCAATGCGTTCATTTGGGTGTTGTTGTACGTCGTTCTGGTGTTCCAGAACGTCCTCCCGATGAACTACGTCGGAGTGGGCGGCGAAAGCCTGGACCTCGCGTTCCACACCGCGAGTTCGTTCACCTCGAACACGAATCAGCAACACTACAGTGGTGAGAACCTCTCGGTGTTCACCCACACGTTCGGCATTGGGATCGCGATGTTCCTGACGCCGGCGACCGGGCTCGCGCTCATGCCCGCGTTCGCCCGTGCGTTCACCAACAAGGAGGACCCGCGACTCGGGAACTTCTACGAGAACGTCGTCAAGGGGCTGGTTCGATTCCTGCTCCCGATCTCGTTCATTATCGCGGTCATCCTGATGGCCGAGGGGTCGGTGCAGACGATCCTTAGCGGGAAACTCACCGTCGAGACGTTCACGATGGGCGTCCAGAACATCCGCATCGGCCCCCATGCGGGGATCGAGGCGATCAAGATGTTCGGGACGAACGGTGGGGGGATCAACGCTGCGAACGCGGCGACGGCGTTCGAGAACCCCACCCCGCTGAGTAACCTCGTCCTGACGCTGGCGATGCCGATTGGCACGTTCAGCGCAATCTACGCGTGGGGCGCGTGGGTCGGCAATCGGAGCCACGGGGTCGCAATCGTGGTCGCGTTCTTCGTCATCTACATGGCCCTCACTGGTGTCGCCGTCGTCGGTGAGACCGGCTCGAATCCCGGCATGGCAGTGACTGAGAACGGCCTGAGCGTCGATCAGACCGTCGGCAACATGGAGAGCAAGGAAACGCGCTTCGGGCCGACGGCCAGTGCCATCTGGGGGCTGACGACCACCTCGACAACGAACGGGGGTGTCAACAGCATGCACAACAGCTGGAGCGCGCTTGGTGCGTTCTCCTTGCTGTTCGCATTCGCGACCAACAACGTCAGTAACGGTGTCGGCACGGGGCTGTTGAACATCCTGATGTTCGTCATCCTCACCGCCTTCATCGGGGCGCTGATGATCGGCCGCCGCCCGCAGTATCTCGGGAAGAAATTGGAGTGGCAGGAGATGCGGTACGTCTTCGTCACTATCCTCGTACTCCCGATTCTGGTACTGATACCGCAGGCACACGCCGTCGTGTATCAGGGCGCAATCGACTCGATGAACAACCCCGGGTTCCGCGGATTCTCCGAGGTGCTCTACGAGTTCTTCTCGGCATCCGCGAACAACGGGAGCGGGTTCGAGGGGCTCGGCGACGGCACGATGTACTTCAACATCGTCGATGGCTTCCAGGTGCTCCTGGCCCGGTACGTCCCGATCACGGCACAGCTCGCGATTGCCGGCTACCTCGCCAACAAGAAGGTGAGCCCCGAGTCCAAGGGGTCCCTCGACACTGACACGCCGGCGTTCGTTGGACTCCTGATCGGTGTCATCATCATTGTTAGCGCGCTGGTGTTCCTGCCGGCGCTGGTGTTCGGCCCGATCGGTGAACTGCTGAGCGGAGGTATCTGACATGGCAGAGATCACAGTTACGATAGACACGGACCAACAGAAGCAGGCGATCAGCGATTCGTTCGCCAAGCTCGACCCGCGGTACCTGGTCAAGAACCCGGTACTGTTCGTCGTCGAACTCGGGACGGTAATCGGCTTGGTGATGACGATCGCTCCGGGACTGTTCGGCGCGACTGGCTCGCGCGTGTACTACGCGGTGATCACGGTGTTGCTTGCTTTCACCGTGATCTTCGCGAACTACGCGGAGGCGTACGCGGAACTGGAGGGTGAAGCGCAGGCAGACAGTCTGCGTGCGTTGCAGACAGAAAGCGAAGGGAAACGCCTCGAAAACGAAGATGTCGACATCGAAGACGTCACCGAAGACGACTACGAGGTCGTCGCAAGCGACGAAATCGAGCAGGACGACATCGTCTTCGTCGACGAAGGCGATATCATCCCGCGCGACGGGACCGTCGTCGAGGGAAGTGCCTCGGTCGACGAATCCGCGATCACGGGTGAATCCGAACCCGTCATCCGCCAGTCCGGTGGTGACCGGACGTCCGTGGTCGGTGGGACCGAAGTGCTCTCCGACCGGATCAAGGTCGAAGTGACCTCCGAGGAAGGAGAGTCGTTCCTCGACCAGATGATCGGCCTCGTCGAGGACGCTCAGCGGCAGAAGACGCCCAACGAGATCGCGATGACGATCCTCTTGAGCGGACTGACGCTCGTGTTCGTCGTCGCCGTGGCGACGATGTTCTTCTTCGGCGAGTATCTCGCCAGCTTCACCAGCGGATTTGCTGGTCTGGACGTCGCCGAACTGGTTGCGCTACTCGTCGCGCTCATGCCGACCACCATCGGTGCGCTGCTGGCGGCGATCCGCGTCGCAGGGATGACTCGGGTCACGCGGCGCAACGTCATCGCGAAGTCCGGTCGAGCAGTGGAGGCAGCCGGTGACCTCGATGCGCTGATCCTCGACAAGACGGGGACGATCACGACTGGTGAGCGCGTCGCGCAGGACTTCCACCCGCTCGGTGAGGCGGACGACGCGGACGTCGTCCGTGCGAGCTATCAGTCGTCGCTGTTCGACGAGACGACCGAGGGTCGTTCGATCGTCAAGCTCGCCGAGAAGATGAACGGAGAAGCGCAGACCGACGGTGGGCAGTCTGACCCCGAGGCGCTCGACGAGCCCGGTGATTCCGCGAACGCGCCTCGTGATGTGTCCACCACCCTCGACGGCGAGGGGCTGTCCGAGAGCAACTTCGTCCCGTTCTCCGCCGAGACCCGGATGAGTGGGATCGACCTCTCCGACGGCACGGAGATCCGCAAAGGTGCGGTCGACGCAGTTGAAGAGTACGCGACCAATGTCCCGGGGAAACTCCGACAGAAGTCGAACGAAATCAGTGAGAGCGGAGGGACGCCGCTCGCAATCGCCGTCGACAAGCAGGTCGTCGGCATCATCGAACTGCAGGACGAACTGAAGCCGGGAATCGCCGACCGGATCGCCGAGATCCAGAAGATGGGTGTCGAGACGATCATGGCGACCGGTGACAATCAGCGGACTGCACGCTGGGTTGCCGACCAGGTCGGCATCGACGAATTCCACGCGGAGTTCGACCCGGAGGAGAAGATCGAACTCGTCGAAGACATCCAGGAAGACGGGAAACTCGTCGGGATGACTGGTGACGGGACGAACGACGCCCCGGCACTGGCGAAGGCCGACGTGGGACTTGCGATGAACGCAGGGACGAACGCCGCGAAGGAGGCCGGTAACATGGTCGACCTCGATTCGAACCCTTCGAAGATCATCGAGGTGGTCGGGATCGGCAAGCAGCTGCTGATGACTCGTGGGTCGCTGACGACGTTCTCCGTCGCCAACGACGTCGCGAAGTACTTCGTGCTGCTTCCGGCGATCCTCGCGGCCGCGATCCCCGGACTGGCGGCAATGGACATTCTGAACCTGTCCACGCCGGCGAGTGCGGTGACAGCGACGCTGGTGTACAACGCATTCATCATCCCGCTGCTCATCCCGCTCGCGCTGCGCGGTGTTGACTACGAGGCCCAGAGCGGTGCACAGCTGCTTCGGAAGAACCTCATCGTCTACGGTGGCGGTGGCCTCATCGCTCCGTTCATCTTCATCAAGGCGATCGACATGCTGTTCGTCGCCCTAGGGGTGCTCCAATAATGAACCGTAACGACATCATGGTGCCACTGCGGCTCCTCGGTGTGAGTCTGCTCGTCATCGGGCTGCTCTACCAGGGGTCGCTGATGGCCATCGGCGACGTAGTGTTCCCGAACAATTCCGCTGGTAGTCCCGTCTACGTTGACGGCCAGGAGGAGCCGGTCGGCTCGCAGATGATCGGTCAGCAGTTCCGCCCCGGTCAATCCGAGGACGCCCAGTACTTCTGGTCGCGTCCCTCGGCGAACGACTACAACGCGATGACGTCTGCCAGCACCAACTGGGGCCCGACGAATCCGCTCTTGAGTGAGCGGGTCCGCACGGACCTCCAGAATATCTCGCAGTACGAGACTCCGGACGACTCCGTCCCGGTCAACCTCGTCTCCGAGTCGGGATCGTCGTACGACGCGCACATCTCGCCGGCAGCCGCGGAGTATCAGGTACCACGCGTCGCCAATCAGACGGGGATCGCTGAGGAGCGTCTGTACGAGATGATCGACGAGGCGACGAAGGAACCATGGCTCGGTATCTGGGGGCAGGAGCGCGTAAACGTGCTCGAACTCAACATCATGATCCGAAACGCACTCGACGAGCAGAACGCGACTGACCAGAACAGCGATATGAACGCGCTCGAAATAGCGAAAGGTGACCACTAATGTCAGAACGAAACAAAATCGGTTACAAGCGCGTGCTCGTTCCAGTCGGTGACAAGTCCGATCCGAATATGCTCACCGAGCTCTCGAGCATCCTCGTGGACCCGCGACGCGGTGCCGTTCAGTTCACGCACGTGACGACGGATCGGAGCTTCGTCGGAAGCCAGGAGAACTGGCGCACGGGTTCCGAAAGCGTCGCCGAAAGCCAGCACACTCTTCGCGAAGAAGGAATCGAGAGTACGGGGACGATCCGGACTGCCTCGACAGCCCTAGACGGCATCTTGGAGGAAGCCGAGGAGTACGAAGCTGATGCCATCCTCATCGGATGGACTGATAAGGAATCCGTGTCCAGCCTCGTCGACAGACTGCTACGGAAGGCGAACTGTGACGTGATCGTCTTCAGTGCTGACGACGATCCCATCGATGCGGAGTCGATACTGGTTCCGGTCGTTGTTCCACCGGACGAGAATCGACTCCAGATGCTTGCCATCATGAGCCAACGGACCGAAGCGAGAGTGACGTTCGGATATGTCGCTGGTGCTGAAGGGTCCGAACAGGACGGGCGTGACCTGCTGGATCAGTCTGTCGACCGACTCGCGAAGTACGGCGTGCAGGCCGAAACCGAACTCACGAGTGCCAGCAACCCCATCCAGAAACTTGGGGAGCTGTCTGCTGATCACGACATCATGGTCATCGGGACCTCACGTGGCTGGTGGCTTCGGAAAACGCTGTTTGGCCGCAAAACCGACAAAATCGCGAATGAAGCCCAGTGCTCGCTCCTGATGCACAAATGGCAGGGGGAGGTGCCTCCGGAGTCTTGAGTCCAGCCGTGACCGGCTCACGCAACGCAGCCGGCGTCAAGGACGCCTGAGCCGTCTCGTCTCGAACAGATTCAGCCGGAGAGAGCAACGAAGACAAGGAGCATTTCCAAACGATGTACATTGCCCAAGGAACCGACCACGACACAGATACAGCCCGTCCCGTTATGGGGGCCCTCGATGGCGATCGGTTCGTGATCGCGGATCTAGAACGGGAAGAGCGATGGATGTCCGTTGATCGAGGAGTCACTGCTGATCTGGAGAATACCCGGTGATGGTTAATGCACGTTCACTCGCCTGAATCCACCGAGGGCCGCTCGCCCCTTGGGACGGGTCGACTGCTTGGGATTCAGAAGAGGCCACCGAGCTGTCGAGCATCCCCGTCAGGTAGACGTACACGAACTCGGTAAATTGACTGCAAATATTCTTTTCACGCAATGTCTCAAGTTCGGCCGGGTTCTCTCCGGACTTCGATTGTTCGACCGTTTCAGTCTCGACCAGGCCTACAAGAAATAGGCTGTCCGAGTGTCCCTAGGCGATTGCCCCTGCAGTTAGTAGTAACCACTCTACTACTTCGTCGCTCATATGCTCCAAGAGGGAACGAGTAGGCGGTACTGCGGTTCTGAATCGGGCGGTACAATTATATCTCCGATAGTTATGGCTTGTCGCGGGGGGATTCTGCTGTCCTTCCAAAGTCCGAGAATGCGAACGTCTCTTCGGAATCTATCAGCGAAATAGATTCGACCTCTATTTCCAAACCGACCAGATCTCTTTGAATGGCCGAAATTTGGTTTTGACAGTCCGCGATAGCGACGACGTGGAAGTTGTGGCTACCACTGTGGATAATTCGAGTTCGGACTACTGCTGGAAGTTGTCCGACTTCTTCGGAGATACTCCCGGATGTATCTGGAAGTATTGTGCAAACGAAAAGTACCGGGAGGAACCCGAGGCGCTGGTAATCGATACGGGTTTCATAGCCCTCGATCACCCCGTTCGATTCCAGTTTATTGATTCGGTTTCTAATCGTTGCCGATGTAACATCGGCTTTTGCTGCTGTATCCGGAGACGAAAGATGTCGGGCATTGAGCAGTAGGTCGGAGAGGATCTGCGCGTCGACAGCGTCAGTCTCATACACTGAATCCTGCCCGTTTTTAGAGCTTAAGGGGCTGGTCATGCCCCAGTCCACTCTCGTAGAGCATCGAAGATGCGGGCCTTCATCGACTGGTTGATCAGGTCCATGGCCACGTTATCTCCGTCGTCAACCGACCCAATGAAGCCCAAGGGCACCTGTCCACCGGCCATATCGTGGTGGCCACCTGCACTCCCCACCTGGTCGAACGTTTTCTTCATCACATCACCGATATGAAGCTGGGAATTACTCGTTCTACCACTTAGGTAGATGTTGTCGTCTACGATACCGTACACGACTGTCGTACTCACACCCTCCAACTGGAGGAGATAATCAGCAGCTTGGGGGATAATATCGCGTTCACCAATCTGTCCAAGACAAGAAACGAGACAGGAGCCCTGGACCTCTCGGCTAGCAATCGCATCACCGATTCCGTTAATCGTCTCCGGTGTGAACACCGAATTGGCCAACTCTTCGATGACATTGTGATCTGCGTGTGGGTGAAGGACACACGCAGCTGCGTGTTCCGCCGATGTCGTCCCCCGGTTGAAATCGAGTGTTTCACGGTGCAGTCCGAACAGGAGTGCTGTCGTGAGGCGTTCTTCGAGTTCGATACCGTATCGTTCCAAGTACCGGGTCAGTAGCGTTGCAGTCGCCCCAACCGCAGGTCGATGATCCACGAACTGGCCCTGAATGTCGTCGGCTGGGTGGTGATCAATCACGATATCCGGCGTCATATCCTCAGGTGCCGAATTATTTCTTCCGGGTATACCGTGATCGACAAACGCAACTAGACCGAAGTCAGAGAGGTCGATCCGGTTAATCGGCGTCAGCTCTACATCGAGAACGTTAATCATTGCCCGATTCTGTTGATGGGTTATTGTCCCACCGTATACGATATCGACGGTCGGCACTTCCCACTCGTTAGCAATCGCTTCCAGTGCGAGGGCACTTGCGAGCGTGTCCGGATCGGGGTTGTCGTGGCAAAGAATTACGAGTGAATCTGTCGAAGCCACCAGCTCCCGAAATCCCTGGTAGTCAATCTCGGAGTCATCGACCATCGTCGCCAGAGGGGTGTTCAGTTGAGGTCGTTCTTCTGACTCCGCCATGTCAGACATGCTCAAAACTCCTCTTCCGGGGACGGTGAGTCCTCACCGTCGGATGTGCGTTCGATTGCCCGTTTCCACCGATAGTAGACCGAATCCAGCGCGTGGGAAGGTTGACGCACCGTAACTATGGAAGTTGTTGGTTGTGGTTCGATCTCGTCAGGAACTGACTGGCCGAACAACCGCCGGAGAAGCGGTTGCTCCGTCGGTGCACCGAGGATCGCAACGTCGTATTTCTCGATCTCCTGTAGGAGATCAGCAACGACATCGTCAGATTCCCTAGATTCAAACTCAAATTGAGAGAGATCCGAGAGGACATATTCCGTGAGATCAAGTGCTTTGTGTCCTTGCTTAACGCGCTCCCGGGCCGTACTTTCAAAGAGATGTAGTGCACGAATACTCGCCCCGGAGATGTTTCCCAGTGCTCGGGCTGTTTCTGCTCCGAGAACCGAATGAGGGCCCGTACCAACAGCCAATAGGATACTAGAGAGATCGTCCAGAGGCGATATCTCGTCACGGTCTGCTTCGATCTCGGGATCAGCTACCAAGAGGTCCGTCTCTGTTCCCAGTGTTTCGAGATAGACGGCACACGTCGCCGTATCCAGAACCGTGCTGATTACCGATTGGTCCCATAATCGTTGGCCACTCCCGCGAGCTTGGCCGAAAAAGACGGCATCGTATCCCTCACCTGTTGTACACTCTGCAAACACATTCTCGGGTGCGTGTCCTACCATGACTAGTCCCGACACAGCCACACCTTCCTGATAATCTGCCACGGCATCCAGAATCTTCGCCACACGGTCTTGGGCAAGGTTGATAACCTGAGCCATCTCGTCAGGGAAATTCGTATCGCCTTCGGTGTCTATATCGACCTCACTCGGGGCAGTTACTATACTGGCTACTGTTATCGAACCGTTTCGATCCTTCGCAATTGCAGATGGAGTTCGCAGGAGGCGAGGAATATTCAACTGCTCGTAATCGACTGTCTTAGCATCCGGAAGAGGGACCAGAATATCGTATGACGGAGATGAAACTGGTCCGTGATCGGGCGTTAAGGATGTCTTCGGCGTTCCACTGTATTGCTGAACTGGGATCGGCATTGAGTCTGTCATATTCTCTCCGGTGATTTAGAGGAACGATTAGGTTTCCACTGGCCCTTTTGCTGGAGGATCATCCAGTACAGCAGGGCACCGTTCCCGTGGGGAACCGATACGCTATCAGCTTCCCACCCGATAGCGGGTGAGTGTATCATGACGTGGTTGGTACGAAGGTGAAGTGCTATATAGTAAAAAGCGTTTTCGGTCTGCCGACAGTGATTTACAATAGATCTGTTGTAAAACTAGTAGGCATTGTTAAAAGTGACTGCTATATTTTATCTCACTCAGAAGCCCAATCGTCTCGTCAACGTAGGATTTTGTTCCTGAGGCGAAGCAGATAATAGGTGAGATCAGTCGTCGTGATAATGCCGACGAGATCACCATCGTCGATAACCGGGAGTCGGCGGATCGAGTGTTCTGTTATCAGCATGGCAGCGGTCTGGATGTCTCCTGTGCTGGCAATGGTAACGAGTAGCGAATTCAGAACTATAGCCACAGGAACGGAGTCAATATCAGCCCTCGCTGCCACCTGTTGCAGGATATCGGCTTCAGTTACGATCCCGCTTTGCTCGCCCGTCTGGAGATCAACAACAACTTTCGATCCAATATCGTGATCTGCGAATAGTTTCACAACATCTCGTGGTCTCTGCGGGAATCGTCCGAACTGACTGTGTAATCACATCACCGACGAATAGGCCAATTATGTAACCAGCTTTTCATAGAGACCGTTAATCTTGGCGGATCACTCATCTTCGGTATCCACATCGATCTGTGTCTCCGTTTCTGCCGTGAGGTTGAGTTCGGCAACGAGGCGAGCAGTCACTACCTGATCAACGATCGGCACCAACTGCGCATCGTCAGTGGTATGGTCTGCAAAAATGCCGAGCGGCACTTCGCCGCCGGCGCTGCCGACATCAGAAAATGCCCGGTCAAGCACGTCCCCGATGTGGAGCCGAGAATCGGTCGAACGAGCCGAGAGTTGGATCCCGTCCTTGACGATCCCGAACACGATTGCAGTCTCGACACCCTCCAGGGTCGCGAGGTAGTCGGCCGCCTGGGGTAATGCGTCACGTTCCCTCGTCCGGCCAATCCCCGAGATGAGAACCGAGCCACGTACGACCTGATTCGTGATCGCCTCCGCTATCGCATCGACAGTTGCACCGGTGATCGACAGTGACGAGAGTGTCCGGACCAACGCATTATCCGCGTGTTCGTGGAGCCAGCCCGCAGCGTCGTACTCCTCGCGTGTCGCTCCCCGGAGGAACCCGAGCGTCTCGCGGCGAATCGCGAACAGGAGGGCTGTCCCGAGGGCGGCGTCTATCTCGGTGGCCAACTCTCGCACGTATTCCGTCAGAATCGTCGCCGTCGCACCGACCTGTTCGCACTGATCGATGAACTGGGCCGCGATATCCTCGCTCGAATGGTGGTCGATCACGATATCGACCGGAGTCCCATCGGGGACCCGGTTGTTCGCCCCGGGAATCGCATGATCAACGAACGCAAGCGGTGACCCACCCCGCTGGGCGGTCTTGGACGGCTGCGGGCTCGAAGGGTTTCAAGTCGATGTCAAGAAGATTTACGAACGGTCGGTTCTGCTGATGGAAGATATGACCGCTGTACAGAATATGGTGGTCATCGATGCCGGCAGCCATGGCGATCCGGCCTCGGGCGAACGCACTCGCGAGACAGTCTGGATCGGGATTGTTGTGACAGACGATGACAAGTTTCTCGCCATCAGTAAGGAGTTCATTGAGTTCTTGTGCCAGATGCATGTCTCACTATTGTAGAGCGTTTACAAGCATCTGCTGTACCGAATCAGTCTCTGACTGGAAATATCTGTCTCAACGAGCAGTACGCACTCAAATTATAGTAGCCATTGAAAGCCAATGCACACCCGATCGCACGACTGCAGTGCGATCGGTGTGTAAATCGTTTCAATTGTTATTATAGATCGCCATCAACCTCAGAGAGAGCTTCCGTCGCGACATCCCCCAGTTCTCCAGCTTCGATGTGTGAGTACCGCTCGCGAACCATCTCCTCCGAGTTGTCGAGATATCGGGCTGCAACCGTATATCCGAAGGCTCGGACGAGGACCTCGCCCATCCCGCGTCGACCGCCGTGTGGTGCAAGATAGTCGTGCTTCGGATGGTCAATGTCGATCTCTGCGGCCTCTGAGAGTCGCTGGAGAACCGACCGTGCGCCGTCAGTCGTAATCGATGGAGACCGAATATCCTCATCGAGCGCCAGTAAGAGATCGCGAGCGTACTCATCACGATGCTCAGTAATTGCTTCCGAGCGTTCCCCTCGATCAGATAGCTCCTCCTGCACGAGCTCCGCCAGCGTCCGCTGGTCGAATGTCGGGAACACCGGCCAACGCTCGGTCGGTGGATCCATCACCTTTCGATAGCTCCGTAGCGGCGAGATCACCGGGTCGGGGAGACTGGCGGCGTCCCACTGCTGTTTCTTCCGGTAGACGTCCATACTCCCGTCCTCGAGCGAGAGCTCCTCCCAGCGGACGCCACGTCGACGCGGATCGTTCGGGTCCCGAAGGAGTTCACCGACGCGGACGGCGGTGTACGCGAGAACGAACACCAGGGCGCGATCGCGAGTCGCCTTCAGTGCCGCGTAGCGTGCTCGCTGCCTGTCGAGTTGATCAGTATCCTCCGAGAGTGTCGTGTACGTCTCGATGGCCTCGCGCGCCTGCTCGTCTACATAGTGGGTGAGGGCATGGCGCTGGTCGGAAGTCCATGCCTGCTGGTCACCGGGCTTGCGGCCATCGTCCTCTGGGAGCGGCGCCATCGCACTCGCCCGCTGGGCGTAGTGGGCCTCGAGATAGCCTTCGTTGACGCACCAGCCGCACCATGCAGAGATATAGCGGTAATAGGTTTGTACTGTGTTTTGCTTGAGCCCGCGGTCACCGGCGAGATACCGGGCGTACTCCCGGAAGACTCGTTCGTCGAGATCCTCGAAGGTCGGCTCGCGATCGACATCGTCGGGGATGATCCCGGTCCAGTCGTCACCGCTGCGATCGCCGGCGGCCCATTCAGCGAACCGCTCGAGTTCGCGCGAGACATTCCGGCGGTAGTTCCCACCGTCGCCTCCACGACCCTTGCCCTTGTCTTGGAGATAGCGCTCAAAGCTGTCGTCGAGCGGCGTCGAAAGCGCTCGATCAGGCATCCACCGGCCCTCCACCGTCCTTCGAGCCCAGTCTCGGTGCCTCTACCCCGGGGGAAGCGCAGTCGTGAGGTGGTTGCAGCATTCGTGCTTCACCGACGGCGGCGGGGTACTTCAAAGTGGTCGTGATTACCAGAATAATCACGGTCACATGCTGTATTCAGCTCATCTGGGGAATTTGACTATTTGAAGCCTCCTATCGCCGCAATTCTATACTAAGAATAGTTGTATATCGTATGTCGCTATACAAAATACAGCCATCGGAAGTTGAGACTACAGTGGGTTTAGCGAGGCTGTGATGCGTGAATTTGACCGATGCGATCGTAGAAACTACCTCAGATCACTCTCCAAGCGGCCATTCTTGTCACACTTCCGATCGTATGGGTGAATATTCGAGACTTCCAATAGTGTAGCCACTCAGACGGCGCGCTAACCCAGACAGAGTGCCTATCTACCCGATTCCAGTCTCCTTCTTCAGCAGCGTCAGCGTATTGTCGGCCGTCACGATCGGCGAATGTTCATATTCACCGGTCAACTCAACCTGCACCAACAAATCGACTGCTCGCCAAATCGAGTACAGCAGACACGCAAACGCGAAATAAAAGAATCGAAGGCCGAAATTCTTCGACGTAGTGGCGGCCATGAATCGCTTTATCGATCTGTAGCCACTCTCGATTTCCCACCTGTAGCCGTACTCGGTGAGGTGGCCACTGGCCCCATTCGTCATGAACACCGAGTACTGCCGATAATCGTCGTGCTCAGAGTCTTTTTTCCGGCGGTAGATCAGCGTCGTCTCGTGCCACTCGTTCTTCCCAAGATGGAGTTTGCGGTCGGTCTCGTACCGGTCTTGATCGCGCTGGAGCAATCGTTTTGCCTGGGCTTTCTCGCTAGTCTGCATCCGCTTCGGCACGACGTAGGAGAGCCCACGTCGGCTGACCATCTCCAGAACGTGTTGACTATCGAACTCCCGGTCCATCAGGACGTTATCGACGTGAACGAGCTCTTCAGCCGAATCCA